>Ga0325405_1001768_pt1 | contig 22129 bp, 9 predicted proteins | sample PopdelMetagenome_21_FD_205663 | JGI IMG/M metagenome (GOLD analysis project Ga0325405, IMG submission 205663) | Populus deltoides microbial communities from Bellville, Georgia, United States - Xylem-Control-R2 | ecosystem: Host-associated > Plants > Phyllosphere > Stem > Wood/Secondary xylem...
TGTGTAATACCCCAAAACATATATAAAATGAACATGCGAAGATTGTTAAGTGTTCATCTTTGCTTATTGCTCACTGTGCCTTCATTTCTGCCTATGTCTGGATAATAAGTACTAAGTACATACGGTTCAAATACTTTTATTTAAGAAGATATGTTAAAAAAATAATATAAATTATATTCTTAAACCTTACCTAATAATTTAAATTATTAAGTTAAGATGATCATCACTAAAAGAAATTAGCTAGGTGATGTTTATTTTGGGTAAATGTTTTTTCTGATTTTTTTTAATATTTTATAGAATAACTGGTTAATTAATATAAAATATTTTACAATTAATTTATAAACTTGTATCATTTAAATATGGCATAAAATGATATAATTATTTAGAGTGCTCTCTTGTGTATAGACACATGAGCAAATATAGCGTAGTATAATTTATTATGTATACCACCTCTTTTATGATGGAGCACCAAGCTGGAAGCAAAAGAACGAAGTAGTTTACTCGTGTGCAATTTGCATGCATCCAAGGAAAGTCCCATTCCACTGCATGCAAAGTGTTTTATGCAATGTTTGTTTTCTAAAAAATAAAAAATTAATTAATAAAAAATACTTATTAGTTAAAGAAAAATTTAATTTGGTTTCTAGAAAAATGTTTTCTTGAAAAATTTAGGCGGAAAACAACTTTCAGAAGTTGTGAAAAATTTAAAAATATTATATTATTTGTTGATTATATCAAATTTGATCCTCAAACTTTTGATTGCTATATATATTTTGTTTTGAATATTTATTTTTTAATTTCATCTTTTAAAATTTAATTTTTATATTAACTTTGGTCCTTATTTTTATAATTGTTATTTGTTTTTTCCTTATCATTTTTTTATTCAAATTTTTTATTTATCAAACTTGATCCTCATTCTTTTGATTGTTATTTATTTTATTTGAAATAATTTATGAAATGTTAATTATTATTATTTTAATTTCTTCATCTTTCATTTTTTTTATTTTTTAGATTTGATCTCTATTATTTTGAATATTATTTATTTTATTTGAAATAATTTATAAAATTATATTTTTTTTCAATTTCATTCTCATTCTCATTTAAATTTTTAATTTGTATGATTTGTTTCTTATTATTTTAATAAACTTGAAAAAAATAAAACATTAATAAGTTATTTTCCAACTCATTTTTCATGACATAATCCAACACTGGTTTTGTAATGCACTCTAGTTTTGCTAATTTTATTCCTGTTTTGTAATGTTCATGTTGTTTTGTAATGCACTCATGTTTTATAATATAGTCTCTAATTTATGAAAAATAAAAAACAAAGAATTGACAGAAGCTATACGTCAATTAAGACTTTTTTATGGGTTTGATGGTTATGGAATAGATTTCGGGCGGGGGAGGCCAAATTAATAATGTGGAATTTTGCAACTATTTCTATGGTCAAGAGTGTTATAACTTTTTACCCTTTTTTTCATATATTTTTAAAAAAATGTCTTTTCAATAATTTTAGCTATCTTGATCATTTTGTTAATTTTCTTTATTTTTATTTAATTTTTGTGTGTGAAACATCTTGAAAATCATTAAAACAAATGCAAAATGTAAAAATACAAAAAAAAAAAAATAAAGAAATACAAAAATTAGATAGGTTTGAAATTGGATTGATAATGGAGCATCAACAAAAGTGAGATTTGATAATTTTTGAGTCATAATTGAGGTTTGAATTGAAAAGAAAATTGAAGAAAATAGCTTAATTGGATTTAATTTGACTAAAAGTGGAAACACCAAGGATGATTTTGTAATAAATTGTTAAATCTGGAGGAATAAATTGATTCAATTAAGTACACAATCTAAAAGAGAAACCACATTAAGGGATTTTAGGAAATTAAGGATTAAATTGAAATTGAAAAGATCAAATAATTTCATTTCGGTCCTATTCTTTAATCCAATCAATTCAGTCCAAATTATTCCAATTAAACTGATTTAATACAATTCAGACCCAAATCAATCCCATTTCAATCCAATTATTTTTAATTAATAGTCTAATTAAACCCCAAAATCCAGCAATTACAAGCAATAAAACCAGAGATTACAATCTTCTAAATTATAGCTCTTTAAACCCATTTATTCTATTACACATCTTCAGCAAGCCAAATTTCAGCCCCCCAATCCCTCAATCAAGCTCAAATTGATTTCTTCAAATCAATCCCCTAAGATCAACGAACCCAAAATCACCCTCCCTTCGAGCCTCCCTAGCCGTGAACCAAAACATCATTAATGAAGAAAAGTTCCTACCACTACTCAATAGCCAATTTTTTTTCTTTGAAGGATTTATAGGGTTTTTATAGTCCATAAATCCTTTCCTTTTATAGACAGGAGCGATTAGAGTGTCATCTTGACATGATAACATTAACGATGGATAAATATCTTTTACACATCATTAATGAAGGATAAGTAGCAAGTTCTTTTGAAAACTTTTACACATTTGAAAATATAGAGAGATGAGTATATTAACTTTAACATTTTATGTTAAAAGTCACAATACAAAACAAGCGGAGTCTCATGGCCTAATAGGATGCCTAGAAAGGTCATCAATTTCACATCCATCTAGGCTCGATGAGATGTTAAGCCTAAAAATATCGGGTTTGATAGCCTGCTAAATCAACAAGTACTTGGGCTCAACTATAGTTGAGCCCGAGAATGTTAAGTATGATATTTTTTTATACTCAAATGTACTTGGGCTCAGCGCGTAGCTGAGGCCAAGAATGTTGGGTCTGGCAACTCACGACCAACAAGTACCGGGGCTTAGCTCATAGCTGGACCTAAGAATGTTGGATTATCACCCTGCTTTTGGTCCTTTTAAAACATAAATTTTAGGCAAAATTAACATGTATAAAACATATTAATCCATCAGCGCCCCCTAAATCTTTACGTATTTAATATGCAAAGATTTTGAAAGGTTATCAACTTTAGTGAAAGTTTTTTTTACTTGAGTTGTCTGTTCCATTAATTAGAGACCTTTTACCTTTCCTATAAGATTTATCCTTGCAAAACTATTGGGATTCTTTATGGTCATGTGTCTTGTCTTTATTTGAAAAAGATGACTATGTGACCTATTTTCATTGATGTCTATTAGGAAACAAAATGGTGGCATGCATTCAACGCAGTAATTGAATAGACTTCTATATATCTGAGATGATATGAAAGGTCACTCATCCAACGACGATGGTGAAAAATTGTTTCCTTTGTAACCCTAATCATTTTTGCTTTTATTTTTTCTTTTACTTCCACTTTTTGTAATTTCTGAAAAGCAGTTTTGTTGAAAAAACCCAAGCCAATTTTGTTTTAATCTGGGAAGAAATTGTCATTCTAGGTATTTCCCACCAAAAGCTTTTTTTTTCTTCTTTACTCTAAATAAAAATTGGACCGAAAAAAGTAAGATTTGTCTTTAGAAACAGGGACAAAGGTTTTAACCTGAACCAAGGTAAAAAATAGGGGACAATGGTCTATCAGACTGAGCCCAAAACTGAAGGGGTGGAACCTCAACATCCACCTCTAATGGGGAGGGGGGGAGTAGTTCTCCTCGCAGTAGATTTACTTCCCCCACTACTATTAGTGAATCTCAAGGAGCGAAAGGTTGCCTCAGGTCCCCGCCTCTGAAGATGATGACCTTAACACTCTAGGGGTAGAGGACATAAAGTTTGTTAATGATTGGCAGACAAAAGAGAATAAAACTCAAATACCTGTTCAGATTGAGCATATCAGTCAACTGATCTGGGGTCTGCTTAGGGTCATTTTAAAGTTATTGCCTTATTTTGCATGTATGCATTGAGGTACACCTTCCATTTCAAATGATTTGTAAAGAGAGTTTTTAGATACTACTAGTTGGGTCTAGGTTATCTGTACCTTAACAGATGGATAATCTAATTCGCCTTCGATAAGTTTTTAGGCTCATTAAAATCAAACCTATAATTAATATTTTTAGGACCTGATACCATCTAGTCATTGGTATTGATAGTGGCAACGATATATGTTGGTTCATTACCTTTGCCAGCAAACTCATAAGTAGGGGTGAGCAAAAAAATTGAAAAACCGATTAAACCGAGAAAACCAGAAAAAAATAACCAAAAAAACCGAACAATAAAAAAATCGATTAAAATTTTAAAAAAATGGCCGGTTCATTTTGGTTTCGGTTTTATAAGCAAAAAACTGAAAAACCCGAACCGAATCGAATAAAAAAACCAGAAAAAACCGAGCCAAACCAAAAAAACCTAGCAAAACCGAGCCATACCGAAAAAACCGAGCCAAACCGGGTTGAGCTGGTTTTTTTTCAAAAAACCAAACCTAACCAAAACCGGTCGATTTTAACCGGTTTCGGTTCGGTTGTGGTTTTCTTTAAAAAAATTCAGTTTGGTTACTTTTTTTTTTATAAAAACCAAACCGAACCGAAAATGATCACCTCTACTCACAAGAGCTATAAAAGGAACCTTACAAGGAAAACTTGTTCATGTTAGAAAATAGAGGGGGAGGTGACTGGTAATGAGGTATAATAGGCCAGTTATCCTCGCATATGGGATGTAATAGATGTGGGGTTGTCCTCATTATTGAAGGGTACTTCCCTTTTATGTTAATAGTAGACCTCGTATGAGCTCAGATAAGAAAAAAACATGTACTATATTGGCACCAACCTCAACTGAGTACAAAGTCAATAGGATGGCCAAAGAATACTACGCAGTCTTGTTGCAAAATATGCAACTTTCTTTTCCATTGTTTTTGTTACACCTAAGTTCACTACTAACCCTGTTATTGTATAAGATTGATATGTGAAGGAGAAAGGGAAACTTCAGCAAGGTTTGTAGATGAGAGTTCACGGAGAAGGTCTTCATCTCTTAACTTAAATAGGGGTAAGACTAAAGAAGAGATTGAGGGATATCCAATCATTGTAGATGAACTCTTTTTTCTTGAGGACACAATGGCAGGAACCAAGACTCTCGTAGAAACAAGAGATTGGGGTAGTTGTACTCCCTTACCCAGGGGTGAAACAAATCTGACCACCTCAAGTGATTGTGGGCGTTGTTGTTTATTTTACGAGAAAAGAAAGTCTCTACCAATATGGAGATTGATGTTCCAGCCTCGACTATAGAGGCTCTTATGGTGGCATTCTCTCAACCTTGACTTCTAACTTTGTCTACAGAGGCTACAACAGTTGGGCTCTCTATTTAAGTTGGTTATGAGGAAGTTGAATTTAAGGATTTTTTGCTAACCTTTCTCTTATTTGAGTTCCTTTTAGTTTCCTTGCCTTGACTAATGAGGAGAGGTAGCTCATAGAGGTTGTTATCGGTAGAAGGTCAAGCCTTGGAAAGACTAGCCTTGAGGTGTTGAGATTGCTGTAGAAGATTCTCACCATTTCATCAGACATCTCAATTATGTCTGATGAGAGCTATAACCGCCATTTGACCTTAATGTAAGAAACTTGTTTTTTTTTTTAATTTGGTTTTATAACTATTGTTCTCAACACTTATTTTTTATAGACTTTCATGATGTGCACTCATTTCAAAAGGTATTAGATGACCAAGAGGAACTACGTAAGGAAGGTCGTTACCAAACATAGAGCACACCGGGTTGTTTTCCAATGAATAAAAAAAGGAGAAAACTAGTGTGCTGACCGAACTGAGGAGCCTTAAAGTGGTATATTCATCGATAAAGGAACAAATACAAGGCATTGTTCTTTAGTTTGGCTCTACTGATAAACTGTTTTACGACATTTATAACCAAGTGGATATCCTGGAACAGGAGATACTTAAGGCAAAGACCACCCAAGACAGTTTGAGGGTTGAGTTTGTTGTTGCTAGGGAAAAAGCTCAGAGTTCTTGAGCGTAGCTGAAGGCTTCGAGGAACTCTTTTAGGGAGTTTTAGGGATTTTTTTAGAGGGTCTGCAACTTTGTTCAAGTTGGTTGGGGACATGATTTTTTTTACCATGTACAACTTGTATTCCTTTAATCAATTAAAAGAAATGCAGGTGAACTTTAATACTGCCTTTCATCTAGTTCCAATGCTATTTTACAGATGTATTCCCTGTTAGGGATACTATTGCTCAACATGGGGAATATTTAACTGAGGAGCCTGGGCTAGATATCTAAGCCTCCACTCCTCATATCTTTTTATGTAAACAACCCCGGTCTTTTAGGGTATATCTATGTAATATTTTTCATTATAAATTTGATTTTTACTTTTCATTTCGATATTGATTTGTGTAATTTATATGTACTTAACACCTATAGCAAAAAAGAAATCTAAGGTACCTATAAAAAGTTTTAAAATCTTATATAGGTTCAATACTTATACTTATAAAAATGTTGAGGGAATTCCTTAGACAATATGTATCGGTGCTACACCTATAGTAAAAAAATTTGTGTAGGGTCTAAAAGCCCTAAGTAAATTATTGAAAATGTTGTACGGTTCCAACATCATACCTAAAAAAATATCTATCAAATTTTGGCAGGAATTAAGCTTTGAGTTTTGCCTAACCTTAGTAGGATTTGCCTCCTCCTTGAAACCAGAAAGAGATCTGGGTTACAAGTATATATTTATATTCCTAATAAATCATTAAGATGCCTCCAGGATCATATAGAGATTAGTGCTATTACATTGTGGAGATGAAGTAAAATCATTTAGAGTTGTTAAGGTCTTGTCAATCTCATCTTTATAGAGTGTGCAATCATACTATGGAGTCCATGTCTGTACATTCCAATGTAAATTATGCAATTGCACTAGGAAGACTAAATTATTTTTTTCTAAGGTAAATTATGCAATCGCATTAGGGAGATTAAGTTTATCTTATCCTTAAAAAAATCATGGGTTATTGCCCTAGGTAGACCATGTCAATCCTTTTCAAGGCAAGTTGTGCAGTCGCACTAGGAAGACTAAGTCAATCTCATCCTTGGTGAGTTTAGGGCTATTGCTTTGTGGAAATTGCTTTAATTCTCCTTGCTGAGGTCCTGTCAATCCGATCATTGGAGAGTGTGCAATTGCACTAGAAAGACTATGTTAATCCCTTTCAATGTAAATTAAGGATGATTATTTTTGGTTCGGTTTGGTTTTTAACAAAAAAAGTAACCAAACTGAATTTGTTTTTTAAAAAAACCAAAATCGGTTCAAATCGACCGGTTTCGGTTCGGTTTGGTTTTTTAGGACAAAAACTGGTTCAAACCGGTTTGACCTGGTTTTTTCAGTTTTGCTTGGTTTTGTCCGGTTTGGCTCAGTTTTTTCAGTTTGGGTTCAGTTTGGTTCAATTTTAGGCTTATAAAATCAAAACCGAACCGAACCGGCCGGTTTTTTCAAAATTTTAATCGGTTTAATCGGTTTTTTTTCACGGTTCGGTTTTTTCAGTTTTTTTTCCGGTTTTTCTGATTTTCTAGGTTTTTTGATTTTTTTGCTCAGCCCTAATGTAAATTATGCAATCACATCAACCCCGGCACCGGTCTAAAGATGCCAACTCAGGCAGCCTTTTTCTACAGATTTGACAACTCACGATGCACACTTTGAACCAACGGTTAGGATCCTTCCCAACCGAATCAAAGGCCATGATTTGGCACCATTAAAAGAAAAAATATCATTTTTTGCCTCCTATAAATAGTGGTGCATTTCATGGTCTGAGCAAGAAGGAAATCGGGTCCAAAAATCGTAAAAAATCAGCTTACTCCCTTATTTTTTTCAGCCAACGTTTCTCTCTCTTCTTTCTCTCTCCCTACTGCTTCTTCAACACTTGAAGACCTCACAGAAACCTTTCTCCTCCTTCAACAGATGGCGGCTTAGCCTCCTTACGAACCCAAATCCTCACCATTGGCAGAACAACCACCCCGAACTCCTTCCTCTCTCCTCTATAAACCTTTTTTTCTTCCTTCTACAGACGACTTCGAGCTCCATTCCCTCATATGATGCCTCCTGAGCCATCGGCCGAACCTACTCCACGTCCAAACCACCGTCACGCCAGGTGGCCTTTTTTTTTTCTTCTTCTTCACCCTTTGTTCGCTGCATAAACAGTGGACGTGAATTATAATTCACGTCCAATTATTCGTGTGTGAATAGTGGACCTGGGTCGGGCCTGTTATGGCCTAGACCAATTGTATGGGTCGGTCTCGGCCCACAAAAATAAAAGAAAAGAAAAGAGATTTGTTGGGCCGAGAGCGACCCAACCCAACCCTTCTTTGGGTTGAGCTCAACCCATTTAGATGGGACGGCCCAACCCATATATTTTTATTTATAATAATATATATTTTAATATTTATAAAAAAACAAAAAAAACCCAAAAAAATCAAAAATCATTTTAAAAAAATTATCAAAAACCTTTTTCCAATCATTTTTTTAGGGTCCAGAAGTAGACTTTAATATCTGTGGGGTGTAAAATTTCACGATAAAGTACACCCTTAGGTATTAAAGATATAAGGTATAAAAATATGATGATAAAATTCAGAATTTAGAATGGTTAGGATTTGACTCGATAAGATAAAGACTTTTTCATGAAGAGGGATCTACCTTGAACCTTAAAAAATACCAACGAATAGAAATCCGACTTAGAAAAAAACAATCAAACAACAATGCAGCTTACCTTAAGTAGGTAAACTGGGGGTGATACATCTTCCTTTTCCACAACAGGTCCCTTACTTAGACTCTCACAGACTATAGGTTTCTAGTGACCATAATACTAGGTGGCTACTTCTGAACATTAATCATAATTTTATGATTAAATCCAAAGACCTTTACAACACAACACTTTATCAAGAGGCACGATAAAAGCCTCTGCCATTGCCGACGTTGTCGTGGCGCACCTTGCAACAGTATGGCGACTCTACCGGGGAAAACCTTATCTGGTCGGACTAAGATTACTTTTTTGATTGTTTGCCTTTTGTTGGTTTTTAATTTTATCGCTTTAGCATTATTTTAATTTTACAAATAAAACCCAATTCTAGGTTAGGTGGGGAGTAGCGGTCTACCTCATGACTTTCCATCGGGGTTCAGATTCGTGAAACATTCAACTATGAACTGAGTGCTTACTCGATAATAGCGGTCATATTGTGCCCCAACTATTCCTTGTAAACCTCTATATTGCCTTCATATAAGATAGTCACTGGGTAGTTCATAGACCTTTTAAGACCAAGTAGAAAACCTACCCATCATGTAAAGGCCTAGAACCTTCCCTTAGAGTATGAACTCCCTAAACATTCATTTTCCATGGGTTTTCGTCATTCATACCCAATATGTATATTCATTTTTGCATCCATACACATACATCAATCTATTGTAAGTAGCATACATACTTGCATTAGGTTGAAATATAGGTTCTCAAAGAGCCTACAACACCCGACTCCGAGCAAAAAACATGAAAGATGAAGAGTGTGCTTACCGTGACGCCCATTTCCAAGAAGAGTAAGAGTCTCTAAAGGCAAGAGTGGATCGCCGCACTAGCTTACTTGAGCAAACATTTAGAAATGCCTCTGGTGAAGGTCCTTCTAGCCGGTCTGTTATTTTTGGTTTAGACTCCGATAACAGCTCAGTCCGAAGAAAGAATGAGCTAACATGGTCAAGAGCCTCAACACAATCCAGCATTTGTTCACTTAATGCCACCAGCACCGGCCCCTACAGTTATAGATCTATTTGTCAACGAGTCCCACAAGATCAAGTCATTCGATGGCATTGATTAAGATAAGATGGCATCACTGGAAGCTCGAATTAGAGCCATTGAAGGGGTAGACATATATGATCTAGTATTGGCAGTAGAAATGTGTCTGGTCCCAATTGTGGTTGTCCTAAAAAGTTTTGTATTCCTAAATTCATCAAATACACTGGAACACAATGCCCCATAATTGATCTCAAATCCTATCGCAACAAAATGGCAGGAGAAGTACACAATTAAAAACTATTGATGCACATTTTCCAGGATAGCTTAAGTGGGGCAGCATTGAGCTGGTATATAAGATTGGACAACACAACGATCCATAAATGGAAAGACTTGGTTGATGCTTTTGTTAAGCAATACAGATATAAATGGACATAACTCCTGATAGAACCAGCTTGTCTAATCTAGAGAAAAGGGACAAGGAAAGCATAAAAGAATATGCTCAAAGATGAAGAGATGTGGCTGCTCAAGTGCATCCACCACTTTTGGAAAAGAAATGGTCACTCTGTTTGCCAACATGCTCAAGGCACCATACTATGAGCATGTGATGGGTAGTTCGGCCTAGTAATTTACTAACATTGTTACAGTAGCTGAACGCATAGAGCAAAGGGTAAAGAGTGGTAGAATCTCTACACCTATAAAGAAAAAGGGCTTCAAAGGTAAAATGAAAGAGGTTGACTATTGTTGTTACTCATTTTTGGGCCCCACGTGCTGAAGGTTGAATGCAGGATTTTAGCTCATGGTTGCTGGAAGATTGACAAAAGCAGAGAATAAAGAAATGTTTTTCAAACCCTGTTTCAGCTTTTTTTCTACTCTCTTTATCCTTTCCCTTTGCTACCAAAATCGTCAGGATTGTTAGGCTAATTAAGAGTCTTTATAATGCTAAATTTTCTCCTTCTTTATCTGCTTTTTAAGGTTGGATAAATCCCTTAAAATTTGCACTAAAAAAACTAATTCTGCTGTTGTCGCAATTCTGTTGTAATACCAACTTTGTTTCAACTTAGACTTTGATTCTGACTTGATTTCGTGCAATATCTAGTTATTCTAGTTATACGCTGTCATTCTTGACATGTTAAAGAGTTGGTTCGCACCTTTATTAGGTCTTAAAGCCCGTTGTTCTTAGGTCAGACTCTCGGTCATATGAGGATGCTCGAGATTGTCAGTTCCCGAATCAGATCAGGAGACCCTTTTTGACCAACCAGATTGCAGCCAGATTCTATTCTTCAAAACAATTTTATATGACTTTGAATCTTACATGGAAGTTTTAGCCCTGTACGTATAAATTAATTTGGGTTTTAGAATCGCTTGATTTCGATATCAGAAGCTCAAGATATTCCCGCTTGAATATCTAGCATGAAAGTAGAGAATCTTGCTATGAGAAGAATTCTGACCTGAGTTTGTAGTGCAACGGGGACTAGTTGAGGTCTAGATCGTGCCAGAATTTAATCATGGAGAAGAAATTATTTGAGGGGCCCGATTTAATGTTTCAAGGATTTATTGGTTTAATTAAAGACTAATTTTAAACTTTGGAAAGTTAATTGGTTTCGTTAAAGGAATTGAAAAACAAGGACTGGATCATAAAAATGTCAAAATAATTTCTGTTATTGGGCTGCCACGTTGGATTATATTTTGTTTCTCTTCATAAAAAAACCAACGGCACCGTTTCCTTACCTTCATATATCCTAATTAAAAAATGCCACCGTTTGGAACTTTGCAGCCTGAAACAGCCCCATAGGAATTAATTAATATAGCACTGTTCATTTGCATTGTGAGAATAATGCCTCTCCGTCTGCAATTCTTTCCTTTTTCTCTGCACAACCATTCGCGCTAGTTTTCTTTTCAATTTCTCCTCCATTAACTTGGTATGTGCAAGACAGCCCCCCTGATCATGCCAAGTTTGCAGCTGCGAAAGAAAACATTAGTAAGGGAACCGTTTAGTGCCTTACGGTGTCAGCTATGAAAGGATACAGAGAGGAGTCGTACCATCATTTAAGGGCTGGGATTCTACTTGTGAAGAAAAATTACTGATGATCATAGAATAAGAATAAGAATAAGAATATTTTAGTTTCCAAATTTGCTTTATTTGATTGTAAATCACCCGAGATTACATCCTAGATTAGTGTAATGTTCATTTCCTAATTAGAGTTGTGTATAGGCTATATATAAGCCTCCTCTGTTGACCTAAAAGAGAAGAGGAAAAAGGGAGGAAGGGAGGAAGAAAAAATGAAAAAGAGGCAGGCAACAGGAAAGCAGAGAAAACTAGAGGGAACAACACAGTCGAAAGTAAGAAAACACAGAGGAAAGAGCGTCAATTCAACTAGCACATCACGCCTTTATTGCCATCATCTCTAGAGAGAGCATTAGCAGAAGGAGATAAAAAAACAGAAACCAAAACCAGCATTGCCATCATTTTTGTTGTCTCTAGAACCAGTAACCACCGGTCATGTGCAAAAGCTTCAGCGTTATTGTCTTTGTCCGTCTGAGTTACCAGGTAAGTTTCATACTTTCCTTTCACTTTGCATTTAAATTACATAGTTACTATGCTTGCCTATTCATTTTTTTGTAGTAACTGAGCATGCATGCCTGAGGAAACTCACGCGTGCCTCTTGTTTGCCCAACCGGGTCACTGGCTTGGGCAAGTGGCCTAGCTAGGCCTGTTTGGTCTAGCCCAGCCACATGGGTTGCGCTGGACCCAACCTAAAAAAAACGGTGAGATTGGTGGTTTTCTCGTGTATTTATTTTATGGTTTGTATTTTTATATTGTAGAAATATAAATTTGGTATTAAAATACCCGGTTTTTTATGAAATGTTGTGCGCTCGCGCACACATATATATAATCTAGTAAAACAAAAAAAATCTTTTCTTGTGTGTTGCAGACGTCCAATACCCTAACATATTTTGAACATTCCTCTTAAAAAAACAAATTTTTGAAGTTTAAAAGAAAATATGTTTTAGCATGGATTTCTTAAACACAAAAATTATTTTCTTACATTCTGAATTTTACAACATGTTTGTAAAACTCCGAAGGGTGTTGGCCAATATTCCAAAAATATAGAAATCTTATTTTTGGGAAATTCATCTTTATTCACTATTAATATTTGGATAAAAAAAATCTCTTATTCATTGTTAATATTTGGATAAAGAAATCTCAAGTGGTTAACATCCAAAATATTTTTTCTAAGAATAATAAGTCATTATCTTTTAATAATATAAGGACAAAGAAACCTATGAAAGGTAAATGTCCAAAATATTGTTGAGAGTAACACAATTTGTTTATTTTTAACATAATGGCAGATTTATGCCCAAATTATTATTAAGAACAATTTAATTACACATCATTGAAAGAAGCCTCAATTATAGTTAGGGATATTTCAAATTTTGATTCCATTGCTTCTGAGTCATGAAAGTATGAAATATTAAGGCAAAAATGACTTTTTAAAGCACCTTGAATTTCCTTAGATTTCTAACTTGGTTTTTTTCTCTCTCTTCCTTGCGATTTACGAGTCGCGAACACTTAAAATACTAAGGGAAAAATAAGCTTTTAAGCACATTGAATCTTCTTAGGTTTCTATTTTAGTTGTCTCTTAATTTATAGGTGGTAAATTTATTAAACATAGATTTCAAGAGATCTACATCGGTTCTCTTTGGCACCCATTAGACATATCTAGAGGTATGATCTATATTGGCTAAGGGTTTTATCTTTTAGACTTTGAACCCAAATTTATTCATCATAGTAAACTTATCCTCGAAAAAAATGATGGAATTAGAGAACATCAACACCATAGCAATTATAAGGCAAACCAAACACTAAGCAGCTTACCTTAGGTAGGGCATATTAGTGTGCTAAAACCTTTTATTTTCACAACTAGTCCCTTACCTTAGAATCTCTAAAAGAACAGTTAGGTTTTATAGTGACCATAATACTAGGTGGTGACTCTTTTTTTTTCACAAAACAAAGACCTCGACATGAATCCCCGTTCCGGGAAGGGTCGCCGCGATGTCGCACTCTCTCAAGGGTGTGACAACTATGTTGATGGTGGTTATAGAGGAAGAAAAAACCCATTCCAAAATTACCACACTTCATCCCCTTCACCCCAAATTGCCAATACCAATCTCAATCCTTCATTTCCTACTAAAAAACCTGAGCCTCAAACCAAACACCAAAGAGTCCATGAACAGCTACCTCCATTACCGTTGCCCCTAAATGAGATGTACCAAAAGCTACTGAGCATCGGACATATAGCTCCAGAACCACTAACGCCTCTACAACCACTGATTAATACTTAAAAGTGCATTCTCATTAAGGCTTTATATCATCGTATTGCACTAAAGTATCATTAAATTCCCTAACTAAAGCATGTTTTATAATAACAAGTCTGATAATATAATATATCTTTAATTTATGGTAAATGCTTGTTTTGAACGCAGGTATATCTCACAATTCAAAGGATTGATTGATGTGATTAACTATTGAAAGTGAAGAGACAAAAAGAGGACTAGGCTAAAAGAAGAAATGTCGGTTCAATTCCAAATTGAAACACCATTCGGTTATTAGATCATAACTAGAGTTGTAGAACTCGGATTTAGGTCTACTTTATATGGATAGAAAGCTAAGACATAGACCTAAAACTTTTATGAGAGTCCAAGACTCAATTATGCCGTTTTCAAGTTCAAATCTTAGCAACAATGGAGAAGTCAGAACCTGTCCTGCAGCTCAGACACTGTTTGGTTTTCAGCTCATATCTTGAGTTCTAGAAGTCCAAATGAGCTCTAGTTTTTTTTGTTGGAAAGCTAAGACAATTTGCCATAGCTTTCATAGAACAAAAGGCTCAAATTCTTATGTTAGCAATGATTTTTGGCCAGCCAACAATATCAATAACCAGCAGCCGACAATGTCAAAAACCAGCCACCAACTATTTTCTTAGTCAACCAATCAATAGTTCTGAATCTTAGCCTATAAAAGGAGGCATTTGCCATGTATTTAGTCATATTATTTTTCAGATCAAAATCATCTTCTTGCTTTCTCTCTTTGTAATGTTCAAGTTTTCTTTCATGTTATATTAATATCTTGTTTATGCCTTTTCATTTCCTTTCATATACTTAGTTAACTTATATCATGTTTATGTTCTTATATTATTTATTTATATTTTTCTTCTTCATTATGTTTAGCTAAGTTAATTATGTCAAGGTGAAAAGGTTTCACTAATGGTGTTAGAATAGGTATAATATAAACTCAACATGGACTTTAATGTTTGTATCCAAGAAAGATTGTTATTAGCATGTCTTATCTTTTTATCTTACTAATTCTTAATACCTTACTTGTTAAATGGTTAATCTAGATTTGTGTTGTATAACACTTGGTACATCAAATGCTTGATCCTTCATAGTTTTCGGCCGACATCGTTATTATGATAGGAACTTGATTTGTTGTTAACATAAGCTAGCAACATAAATGCCTAATGATATTTATAAGTATGGTGTTACTTAGATAAGATGATTAATATGATCATCCAATTGGAACCTCCTTTGTGTGTGTTTTCCAGTTGAGTAATAAAAAGAGTTTATATTATATTTATTTGAAATACCATTAGTGGATCCTCTAACCTTGACATCTGTTTTATTATTGTTTAATCCTTACATTAATATTACATCTCAAAGTTCTCTTCAACATCAATATCATTTTATTATTTGTAATTTATAGAATTGACCTCTCTATGGTTCGACCCCGGTCTTACCGGGTTATTATTACTTTGACACTCCTGCACTTAGGATAAGACATCAACTCTTTGATCGTGTCAACCTCCTTATCCCAACTGGTACAAACTAGACCTCACCTGCGAGTACCATGCTCGCGTTGTGGGACACAACATTCATACCTGTAATACCTTCAAGAAAAGGCTCATGTACTCGATCAAAGTTGAGTGGATAACATTCAAAGGAACTCCAAACATGAGTTTGAACCCTCTACCCAATCATACTTCAAGTAGTGGATCGGAAATGCATTGGAGGCGGAATGCCTGGGAAATTTAAAAGTACCAATGATGAAGTCATAGTGTGAAGAAGATAGCATGAAAACCGATGTATATGGTTTTCTGTCCACACTATTGGGGAGATACTTGCAAAAGCTTTTGGAGGAAGGCTGGCTAAAAGGGCAGATCACCAAAGTTAGAAAATAGAGTCTGCCCATTGCCTTTGTTTAATCATGTTTGCAAAGTTATTTTGATTTTGTCATATTTCAACCTATTTTAATCTTGTTGGCAATTCAGCTCATAGATTTGCTATGTCAAATGAGCCTTTCTTGTTAATAAAATCATGTGTTTTCCTGTATTTATAATGTGCCTTTATTTTTTTCATGCAAATAACATACCGAGAACACTCTGTACTCATAAAACCACTGCACTAAGAATTCTTTGGTGTTTTCCCATTTTTACCCAAAAAAAAGCATGACCCCACGTTTTCACAAAGATTTTTGGGAAATCAAAGTTTTAATACAAAATAAAAATCAAATTGGTGTTTGTTTTAAGAAACAAGTTTTGGAAATTGAAGAGATATCCTGACACCTAAAAAACCTGAAGAACAACTCAAACACCATGAGATGACTCCAGAGTTGAGTTTTGGCTACATGAATAATGAGAAACCATTTTTCATATTCACATAAAAGAAAGTAAAGCTTACAAATCCTAAATGCTTGCATTTGAAATGAAGAAAGGTCATCTTTGGTCATCCTTTCACAAATTCTAAAAATCCCTTATAATCCCCTTTTGAGCCTAATGCTTTTTTTTCTTGAGAAAAATACCTTGGCTAGGATCACACCTCACACTACGGGGCAAATGCAAGAAACAAAAAAAAACCATCAATAAGGTGCCCAAACAAAGTTGGGGGCCATGAAAAAATCCTCAATTATTAAATGTGTCCAAACAACACTAGGTGGCATGAAAAAAAATTCTCAATGGTTAAAGGTGCTCAAACAAAGCTAAGGGGCATGAAAGAGTCCAAAGGATCCAAAACATTTGAGCATACCACAAAAAATTACCAATATGATGATACTCAAAACCAAATGAAGAAAAAACAAAGAGAAAAAGCCCAAACCTAACACTAGGGGCCATGATGGACCATCTTGCAAATCAATTCGAAGGTCCAAAAATCTATGGACTAAAAGAGGTTGGGAAATAAGCACTACTGATCCTCAGTCTTAAGATTCCTTAAACACCTTTTGAGCCAATAGATATCATTTATTTTTATATTCAAGAGCCTAAGCCTACATTACATGCTCAATCAAGCCTTTTATGATCAAAGGCAAGCAATCTGGATCGGTAGGCAATACTTTTCTCATGCGAAACAAGTCATTATTCATTCAAGCAAAATGAATGCTTTGAAACTGGTTCTTTGAAACCCTTAAATTAAAACTTGAACCCTTTTAACCAACCAAACATTACTTCACATCTTCACCAAAAGCAAAACAAAATTTGTTAACACTTATGAGGACTTGTCAATAGGAACCACTGGAATTTTTTCAGAACAACTTTGCTTTAAACCAACATCATGATGGTTTCTGTGTTTGGAATAACTTTGAAATTCTAAAAATTTTATATGAAAACAATTCAATGTAAATAACCAAATTTTCTTTCACAAATTCTTATCCCCAAAGAAAACCCCAAACAAACACTTGCGGGCATGATCAAACTAGGGGGCAATCCAGCAAAACACATAGGGCTAGCTCTATGATTCTCTTTTTAAGAAAATAAAAGACATGATGTAGAGCTAAAAACAATTTAGATAAAGGTTTGTGGGCAAAGAAGTATGTTGATGCCATATCCTTCCCAGAGGTCAAGATCACAAGATGTGGCTTGAGTAAGCAAGAGCAAGAAAGCCATCAAAGCTTATTATCAGAAACCCAAAGGAAAACTCCATGAAGAACAAGTCCAAAAGGTGTGACTTGAGGAAGCAAAAGCGAAAAGAGCCATCAAAGCTTACTATCAGAGACTCAAACTTTTGAGAAAAAGAAAACTCCATAAGAGAAGGGGACCTATATTTCTCAAGTAAGTATATATGCATTTTGATCATGATGCATTGCTTTCATCCTTGATAGATTAGTGTCTTACTATAACCTCTTCTTGAGTGCGCCTTTGAGCCATCATCTTCCATGTGATGTGTTTCTTACCTCTTTCCTTTTGAGAGCGCCTTAGAGCCCTTGACCATCTCAACTAGTGCGCTTTACAGCTCTACATCTTTCCCTTTAAGTGCGTTTTTGAGCCTTTGACCATCTTAGATAGTGCAATTTACAGCCCTATCTTTTTCCCTTTGAGTGCGCCTTCGAGTCATCCACAATCTTAGGTTTTACACTTTACAACCCTACCTCTTTCCTTTTAAGAGCGCCTTCGAGCCCTCGACCATTTTAGATAGTGCATTTTATAATGCTACCTATTTCCTTTTCAAGTACGCCTTTAGGCCATATAATCATTGCTTTTAAGTGCGCCTTAGAGCCCTCACCCCTTAGGTAGTGTGTTTTCTAACCCTACCTATTTTCGAGTGCGTCTTTGAGACCTCACCTCTTAGGTAGTGTGTTTTCTAACCATGTCTCCTTTCGAGTGCACTTTCAAGCCCTCACCCTTTGGGTAGTGCATTTTCTAGCCTAACCTCATTTCAAGTGCGCCTCTAAGCCCTCACCCCTTAGGTAATGTGTTTTCTAACCCTACATCCTTTCGAAGGCACCTCTGAACCTTTATACCCCAAGTAGTGTGGTTTCTAACCCTAACCCTGCCTCTTTTCGAGTGCGCCTTCGAGCCCTCACCCCTCTGGTAGTGTATTTTCTAACACTACCTCCTTTACGAGTGCGCCTTTGAGCCCTTATCTCTCATGTAATGTGTTTTCTAACCCTACCTCCTTTAGAGTGCGCCTTTCAGCCCTAGTTCCCTTTTAGGTCCTATCTCTTTTCAAACGCTCTTTTAAGCTCTCATCTCTTAAATAGTGCGCCTTCGAGCTCTATTATGTCATCCCTTCAAGATGTTTTATTTTTTCACCAGGGTAGGTCACCCATCACAATCAGACCTCTTTGAAAACTCTTTTCATCTTCCATGTGGGCTAGTTGGCCATTACAATGAAACCATTTTAATAAATCTTTGCATTTCTCACCACCTTCAAAATCTTCCATCTGGGCCGGTTACTCGTTACAATGAAATCATTTTAAGAAATCCCTGCATTTCTTACCACCTCCAAAATCTTTCATCTGGGCTAGTGACTTGTTACAATGAAATCATTTTGAGAAATCTTTGTATTTCTCACCACCTTGACAATCTTCTATCTGGGTCGGTTGCTCATTAAAATGAAACCATTTTGAGAAATCTTTGCATTTCTCATCACTTTGAAAAATCTCTATAGTTTTCACCATTCTGAAAACTCTTTCCATTTTCCACCTAGGCAGGTCGTCCATTATAATAAGTCTATTTTGAAAAATCTTAGTATTTTTCATCTCTTTGAAAAATCTTCGTGCTTTTCACCTAGGTAGGTCGCCTATTACAACAAGACCACTTTAAAAAATCTTCGCATTTCTCACCGCTTTGAAAAATCTCCTCATTTTTCTCCACCTTGAAAACTATTTTTCTTTTTTTTTTCTAGGTAGTTTAGCCATGACAATTTGACCATTTCAAAATCTTTGAAAAGCCTTTCTGTTTTTTCTCTAAGTGTGCTTCCTAGCCCTCACTTCAAATACTTTCGAAAGGATTTATCATTTCTTGATATGGTGAGTCTATTATCTCTCTTTCTTTTTCTTCTTTACAAAGCTTACTATCTAAAATCTTTTACAAGACTTTCTATCGTAAGTATTGTAAAGAGAGGGGTAACTGTCATAACTCAATTCTGGGTTATTCCTCAAAATTCACTTTTTTTTTTCAAAATAAAAATCTAAAAATAAAACAAAGGCTGGCAACGTGGAGAAAGCAGATCCGGGAATACATCTGCAATTTTAGAGGAAATTCAAGTCCTAATCGTACTCCATTATGCCCAAAAATGGAGAAACAATGCAAATTCAAGATTAATTAAATGCTTATTGGACGTATTTGCATAAAAATTAAGTCCAAGGACATAGTTAAATTTTTAATAGGATAATTTGATTTAATCATAAGCCAAATTAAAGTTTAATTATGTTTAAGAACTAATTTGGGTTCAATTGAAGAATTTAATTAAGTGCAAGGACTTAATTACACTTTAAATAGGTCAAATTAATTTTTTTGGCTTAATTGATAAAAAAATTAAGTTTGAGGGGCCCAATTTGGGGTTAATTGAGAAAATTGGAATTTTAAGAGACCAAAATTTATTTTTACCTAGTTAATTGATTGAAATCAGGGGTAAAATTGTAAGAAAACTGAAGTTTTTGGATCAATTAAGGATTAAATTAAAAGATTTCACAGCCAAAGATCATTTTGCAAAAGACGCCAAACTATAGGGGCTTAATTGAGAAAAAACGGGAGTAAAATTGAAGAAATTGAAAGTTTAATGGTCAATTAAGGGTTAAATTGCATAAATCCGAGACCAATGACCATATAAAAAAAGGCGTGTGACTCCAAAGTGTACAATGTAATTCATCAGGGGTTTAATTGCATTAAATCAAAAGTTTATGGTTAATTAGGAGTTCTCAGTGACCATAATACTAGGTGACGACTTCTAAATATTAATCAAAATTTTATGATTTAATCCAAAAACCTTTTCAACACAACACCTCATCAGGGAACATGATAAAAACCTCCACCGTCACGGCGCACCTCGCCACAATGTGTAATTCTGATAACATGCATAAAATGAAAGTGTGTGGGGAATATATGCAAACTTTTCTTATTGTATAAATTAATGAGGTATTATATTTTGTTTGAAAGTGTGATAGATATTATTATTAAATTTATAACTTTAATATAAGATAGTTTGAGAGCTCAAAAAAATTTCATTTAAGAATGTCTTAAAAAGTTAGTATAAAATAATTAATGCTAAACTTTAATGACTCACTCCCTCTTTCGATTTTCTAGAATATTATTTCATCCATAATTAAAAAAAAATCAATTTATCCCTAGAGGATAAACCCTCAAATTGAGTTCGTTAAAAGAAACTATTAGCAGCCCGTTATTAAGTTCCATACTGAAGTAAAACCAGCTCAATTAATTATGGCTACAAATGATAGACATCAAACACAAAAAATTATGCTAAAAAATGGGTCTTATATAAATTAAAATTCAAAATTTTATTGTTGATTATTTTGTGTTCAAAAACTAACTCAAACAATCTAGAACCTGAAAAAATCAATAAATATTCTGAAAAAAAATAAAAAATATAGAATTAAATTTTCTAAACTAAATAGCAAAAAAAAAACGAACTTTCACTAAGAGTGTGTTTGACAGTGTGATTGCGGTTGCTTTTTAAATAGCTTTTCGTGCCAAAATACATGTCAATGATGTTTTTTTATTTTTTAAAAATTATTTTTAATATTAGTACATCAAAATGATTTGAAAACACTAAAAATATATTAATTTAAAATTAATAAAAAATAAAAAAATTAAATTTTATCAAAAATATTTTTAAAATATAGAAACAAACAGGAGCTAAAATATCCTTGATGTTCATGCATCATTTGTGGTGTCCATAAATGTCCTGACGGTATGTGCTTAATGCTCACCCACGTGATAGTTTCCTGGTAGCTGACCTCTGTGGTGCTGCTTTTGCCGCATCTGTCCAGATGTTGATATAAAATAAAAAATATTTTTTAATATATTTTAAAATAAAAAAATTAGAACATAAAAGTTATTGTGTAATGATGCTGTATTTAGTACTATTTTTTTGTGTTTAAAAAAAAATTATTTTTTTTATTTTAAATTAATATTTTTTTAATATTTTTAAATTATTTTAATATATGAATATTAAAAAAAAACTTTTAAAAAATAAAAAATATATTATTTTAATATATTTTAAAATAAAAAATATCTCCGTGCCGCTTTTAAAGCCTCCAACTACCTGAAAACCATGCAAGCGTTTTTTCGAACAAAAAGCAATCTCTCCCTGGATCTCAAACAAGGAAAAAAGATATAATGGCATCAACCAGCCCAATAAAAGTACTTGAGTCATGTCAACTCACCCCACCCTCCGAATCACCGGATTCAGCCGTTGAAGTATCTCTCCCTCTCACTTTTTTCGACATTTTTTGGCTTAAATTAGACCCAGTTGAGCGCATCTTCTCCTATGAGCTCACTGATTTAACCCCTACTATGTTCAACACAGAAATCCTTCCCAAACTTAAACACTCCCTCTCTCTTACTCTCCTCCGCTTCCTCCCTCTTGCTGGCAACCTTACTTGGCCTTCACATGCCGCCAAACCCATCATTCTATACACTCCTAAAGATGGCGTTTCATTGACAGTTGCGGAGTCCAATAATAGTGCTGACTTTGATGATCTCTCAAGCAATGAAATGCATG
>Ga0325405_1001769_pt1 | contig 22125 bp, 7 predicted proteins | sample PopdelMetagenome_21_FD_205663 | JGI IMG/M metagenome (GOLD analysis project Ga0325405, IMG submission 205663) | Populus deltoides microbial communities from Bellville, Georgia, United States - Xylem-Control-R2 | ecosystem: Host-associated > Plants > Phyllosphere > Stem > Wood/Secondary xylem...
ATTAAAATATTTTCAAGCTGGAATTCCTCCTTCACTGCCATCGCTATCCCTGTCCCTTGCCATAAAAGTCCATTTAATCTAACTATAAAAATTGGAGCGTCATAGGATGCACTTGGAACATAATTACCTGCGACCTGTCCTTGCTTCTTTTTTCTTTTTTCTTTCCCTTAAGCTCACACTACATAGTTAAGGATGGACCTGTTCGACCCACATTATACATACAGAAAGAGTAAGGAGAGAAACACACATTTTTATAATGCTCTCGATTGATAGCAATTACGAGTTCTCTAGTCCGACAAACAATTGGAAAAGCCAGACTTCTTGCAGACAAAATACTTGCAAGGTTATTTTACACATTCGATGTGGAATTTGGAGTATAAGATTTGCTTCGTAATATATATATATAATTTAAAAAGCATTGTAAAAATGTAATTTGATTTACTATTTCAGATCCTAATTTTTCAACTACCTATCAAAAGCAAATGACCCTTCTCTGCAGAGAAGGAAATGGCATTTCCAAGGACCGACATCTAATATATATATATATTTTTTCATTACCAAGTTAACAAGGGAGTCATAATCAGTGCAAAGCCCAATGAGATGATGAGAGATGAGAGATGACCTTTGGAGCAATAATGACGAAAGACAGCCCTAGATAACCTTGGAGTCTAGGTTCTTGCAAGGAGACATCAGACTTGATGCGCTTGAATCCTTCTTGGACAAGGGAAGGACAGGCATGGTGGTTCATCGAAAAGTTTAATCCTTGTTTAATTTGACCGAGAGCAATGGTGATAAGACATGCCTTTGGGATTACACACTCTGTACATGTAAGCCCTAGAGAAGAATAAAAAAGAATTAAGGTCTTGTTTTTTTATATGCTCTTTCATCGATGCCTGCCTGGAGGTTATATGGTCCTGCTTTCTAAGTTTTTTTAAAATGATTTGCTTATAACTGGTTCTTTGCTGGACATTTATGACCCACCATGCTGTCTAACAAATCCTAGACTTTCCTAACCACCCAATGCTCTAGTTCAAACCCCGAAACAAGAAAATAATAGTTTAGTAACTCCTCGAGAGTTTTTTAGAATTCTTTTTAAGTATAAAAATAATTTATTTTTAATATTAACATATCAAATCATCCAAAAACATATAAAAATTTAACTTAAAACAAAAATAAAAAATTCAAAAAATTTAAAAAATATAGTTTGATCATAATACCAGAAAAAAACCTTTTACAGTCAGTCCTTTTCTAACTTTTCACTATGAAACTTGTATAGTCCAGGCTGTCTCCAATAATTAAGATGATACTGTTTAAAAAAAATAAAAAAAATCAAATTATAAATTGACCCGTTAAATACAGATTTAACTTTTTTTATTTTTTAAAAAAACTAGAGGAACCAGTCCCAAATCAAATAGATCTCGAATTGACTTGACCTGCCAAGGTCGACCGGATTTAACCACTCTGCTTCCATCTGAACGAGAGAAGGGAAGAGGGGAAACGTGTATCCAATGTCCTCGTCCAAAAAAAAAAGTCCAATTGGGGGGGGACCAAAGTGATCTTTTGAGTCAGCAACACGGCATAGGGTTATTAGTTAGTCAAGATTAAGCTGAAAATTAGTAATTAATATTGATGGAAAAGGTAAGCTAGTCACGTGAGCATCATGATCTCAACTGGGGGCTACCTATGATATGTTCTCCCTCTCTCATTTTTATGTTAGGTTAGGCTTTTCAGATTTGTACTACACTAGAGTACTTACAGTTATTCTATTCTATTTTTATTTTTATCAGGCTGGTTTGTAAGTAATGGTTTGATGAATGTTTTTAAGATCCGTCAGATTTAAGGCTGTCTTCTTGATGAGGGCATCCCACCCAGGTGTTGATCATTGATGTCAAGAATCTGTCTCTTGATTACTTGCTACTGCGAGAAGCCATGACACTGTAAACAACGACGAGAGCATTTCCTGTATTTTTTAAGGCTTAGCCTTTGGACTTGGAGAGAGAGGGCGTGCTCTGGTTGCTGCCGTTCTAATGCTAATCCGCCTTTCCCTTGGGTTCGAGGTTTTTAATTTTTAGCTGAAAATTGTGTTTCAAACCAAAAAAACATAAAACATGATGTTTTTTTAATGTTTTCTTAGCTTAAAATGCAATTTAAAAGGTAATAAACCACGTAGAACGGACACTAAATGCTCAGTTACCAGGTATATGCGTTTGAAATGCGTGCCGATTGATGCAACACCCTGCTCTCGAGAGAAGATAGAACGAAAAGCCTCGGTGACCTCAGAATCATTTCGAGACACCCTTTTGGATGGAAAATTATTGTGCAACTTTTAATGCACTAAACCTGCTTTGCATCTAATGAAGTAGCAGGTGGCTCGAAACTGAATTTAATAGCGGTTGTAAAGGAGACCGTTTATTTATTGTGTCAAGTTTTGCAATCGATCCTTTTTTAATTATTAAATGAAAAGAAATAATTATGATTCGCGAGAAATTACTCTTGCGAGATGTGTAAAGATTAATTTCTATTTCTGTACGTTGAAAAATTAAAAAAAAAACATGGATCTTCACAACTTGAATTTCGAGTTAAAAAATGATTAACGAGACGCGAAGCATGACCGGGATTTTCAGGTTCAATTTTTAAGAATTTATCCTTATGTTAGATAAATTCTTCAATATATCCTTGTAAGTTTTATTGCTTTAATTAGTCCTTGAATTTAAAGTCATTCTATAATTTATTCTTTTTATCAGATTCTTTTATCCAAAATAAAAATATATTTGAGTGAGAAACTCTAGCCCCACCTAATTTACTAATAAATATAAATATTCAAAATTTGAATTTTAACACCACGTGACACGATTCATTTTTTAAATATTTTCTTAATAAATCAAGCTGGTTTGAGTTTTTCATGGAATGCTATTGCTGTCGATTTAGATGGGAATATTTATCAAAATATAATTTAAAATATAAAAATAAATTATTAGTGATTGTATTCGATAAAACATGTTAAAAACTAAACCCAGAATATTACAATAAACTGAGCCAATTCATTCAATTTTCAAATCTATATTGGCAAACGCTGGACGCATCATGCACACTAACCACGAGCTTATTGCAACCTAAAAAAAAACTATTAGTTTAATAAATATTTGGTAAATATAGTATTTAAAAGTGTGATAATAGTTTTTTAAAAAGTATTTTTGTCTTATGAAAATATTAAAATAAATTTTTTTAATTTTATTTTTTAATATTTATTTTTGACACTGATATATTATAATGATGAAAAGAATATTAAATAAATAATTTTTAAAAAAAATTCATGAAACTTTGTTTATAGCGTGGAAGTAAACAAGCAATTTTACCACTTTGCAATAAAAAAAGGAAAAAAAAACTCACATTGGTCATTGAAACATATTTCTGTTATGGTATCACTGGTTCTATAAAATTAAAACAGGAGGAGAAAACAAAAACATTGAAAATGATGTTTTGTTATAAAAAAAAATGTGAAACTCGATTTAATAACCAATCTAGAAAAAACAAAAGGAAGGTAAACTTGTCAAGTTAAACTGCAAGTCACCAATACAAACTTTGTTTTTATTAAAATCTAATTATTTTGTATTTTTTTATTTTGACACGATGACATTTAAATTATATTTAGCTGGGTCTTTAAAAAATTGATTAAATCCATTAAATATTACTGGATTTAATTTAAATCAAGTTTCAAGTATTAAATCCATCGGATAAAGCCGTGTTTAACAACTCTACCCATGTCATGTGCATGGAAGAGAGAAACCATTGTAAGGCGATGAGGGTCGCCACATACCAGCACACCGCCTTGAAAATATCAAATGTTAGTGAGCCCCATGCGGAGTAAAGGCCCGCTGAAATGGCACGACAGGGATGACGCAAGTGAGGACAAGTGAAAAAAATAAAAAAGAAAAAAAGAGAGAGGGCGATGTGGGCCCAGCCTATGACTGTCGGCAAATGGGAAGCGAATTGCTCTATCCACATCTCGCCCTCTCCAAGCCCACCAACAAACACCATCTCTTACCACCATTTGCAAGTTGTCATTACGAGGGCCCACATGGCACTGTCTTGGCCACACCCTCTGTTGACACGTCAACATCAAAGACTCTCCTTCTCTCTCCATGAAGCACATGCAGATATGGTGATTCCGAGATGATATGATGACGGAGAGATGTGTGCTTGCTTTGCCTTTTTTCAACCTTTGCCTTGTTTTGTTTGTTTATGGTTTGGTTTCTCTCCCTCTCATGCCTTCTTTATTGGCACCCCCCGTTTGTCTCCCTTCCTGCTACACGCAAACTCGCTCTTATCTCACGCGCTTTCCATGAGTTTTTTCTTCTTCGTTTTCTTGTTTTTCAATATGGGACCACGTCAGATTCGTCGCAGTAGGTTTTATCCATATTATAATTTTAAAAATATTCAATTAACTCACATACACTATAGTTTTAAATAAAAAAAATCAAGTTTTAATTTACTTTTCAAATATAAGCTTATAGTTTACAACCTCGCACGGACACCATTCTGGAAAAAATCTAGGCTGTTAGATCAGTTAGTTTATGGATTATCAAATCAAGTATTTATTATGAATTCGAACAATGAATATCTGATTTATCCTGGTAAGCAAACTTGGATTTGGGGGCAAGAAAATCTTTTTGATGGGACCTACTGGTAATTACATTAAGGAAGGGAGTTCGTCAGTATTTTCACATTTTTGTATGTAATGTAATTACTAGATGACCATTGGGTAAAAATAATTTTCATAGTTTCAAGGGTTTTCCAGTTTTTTCATCTTTTTTTTACAACTCAATTACTTAAATGCCTCTAAAAATACTCTCCATTAACCTTGGATGCAGGGGCACTTTAGGCATTTTATTATATTTGTTTTGTAATTTACATGTGAGTTCACAAGTAATTCGGTCTTTTGAAATATATATTATTATTATTATTTTAATTTTAAAACAATTGATGTGTCTTAGTCGAGCATCAACAAGTGAACATTATCTACACTATTTGAGTGGCACGTGTGGTTCCGAGACATCACGGTGGCAAGCAAGCGCGTGTTAACATCTAACAAATAGCAAACCTCCATACACAAGTTTTTACCTCCCTGCCTCTTGCCTCTCTTCTAAGAAAAAAGTGTTAACTATTGCAAAAAAAAAAATCTAGTTATTTATTTATTATATTAAATTAATTTTTTATTTTTTTATTATAATGTATTTGATCTTAAGTTGGTTTTATTTTTTTATTTTATCACTTTACTTTTGATTTTTATATCAAATTTAATTCTTATTTTTTTAATTAAAATACATTTAGTCTTCGATCATGTATTTTATTATACTCAGGAACATATTAGGGAATTATAAATCTATCATGCAATTTAAATTTAACATATCATTACAAATAAAGTGAAGTAAACATAAATGTGTGTTATCTTTGTAGAAAATCAATGGAACGACTTTGAACATAATGCTTTTAGGCGGAATAATTTTTTTTTCTTTTTATTAATTTTTCAAGGTCTTCCGATTATAAAAAATGGATATTTAGTTTATTGTGGAGGTTTTTTTGCCTGGATAGTGATTGCTTCAATGTTGCCATCTCGAGTTAACTATTAGGAAGAGGTTCTAGTAATTTTTTTTTTAATCTTCTCGTAGATGTACTAATACTAGTATGAATAGCTTATTTAAGAATGGATAAAAAAAATGTCTCGGCCATTAAAAAAGGACACCGGACCATCGAGATTCCTAGCTATTAAAATTCAAGATGTGAGAACAAATTATTTTGTTATATTTGAGGATGGACTGGTCAAATGAACTTGGTCAGCTTGTATTTTTTTTTTGGCATTGTTGTTTTATTTAATTTGTTTTTTTTTTCAGGTCTTTTTTTTTAGTTTTTTTTTAATCTTGATCTTATTAACCAATTTAACTCGATCTGACTTAGATTTTATTATATATATATATATATAATTTTAATATTCTGTATTAAATTATTTTTCCTTAAACTTTGTTATTTTTTCACTTTTTTCTATTTGGTTATTCCAAAAACAGGTTAGTTAACTCGGGTAATTCGATGTTTTTTTAATATTTGTTTTTAACTGAACTTAGTTTATTTTTACTATGTTCTTTGTTTGAAATTTTTTTTATCCCAGTCTCATATCACGAGTTGTGGGTTCATCAAGTTATCCTGAATTGACCTGAGTTTTCTTCATCGACATTATATTTTTTGAAATTTTTTGTTTTTATTTTTAACATCAAGTTATTAGATCTTGAACTTTATAATTTTTCTATATTTTTTTACAAGTTCTTTTGGTTTTATATTTTAGATGGCGTTTTAGTTAATTTAACAAAAATTAACTTAAATTATAGTCATCTAAATATTTTTTCCAGCAATACCTAGTTTTTTTTTTTCCTGACAGTTTCTGGAGGTTTATAATAAAAATAATATAATGACATATTCATCAACCCAAACTAGCAGTTCTGTTTGAGAGGTTTCTTGGAGGTGGAGGTACCTACTCAGTTTGTTGGCGAAATTATTTAATCAGAAGCTTGTACAGCATCTCTTGCACTGTGGTGGAAGAATAATTATGGAGCATGGCCCGAGGTCAAGCTGTCTTCCTAAGCTACAAGCCTTGACAAGGATGCGTCGAGCATGCCTCCTCTGCCAGGCATCTTTCTTTCAATGTCAAATTATCTTTCTGTTTTTTCTTCTCTTTTTTCCCAATACCATCAACCCTTTCCCCACTATTTCCCAACATTCCATTGAGCTCTCCATTTTCGAACAAAGTCTCCTGAATTATAATTTCAAAGGTCATGTGACACGAGTTACAATGAAGGACAGAGGGTTTAAATATATTTAATTTACGAAGCTCAAATTAAATTAAATATATAAATCTAATCAAGATTGCAATCTAAAAATAACCAGTAAATTTAAAAATATATATAAAATAATAATTTTCATACCCAACTCGAATGTAAAAATAATCCCATTTATTTTTAACAAATTAACTCAAGCGAGTGGAAGGTGTTGATAAAATCTCAACTTAACTCGAGCGATTAAATTAAAAACGATGCTTGTTCCTGCTTGGAAAATCGTTCATGTTTTTTTATACTCTTGCTCGCACCATCATGCCTTGACTGTTTTTTTTTTTTTTTTAGTATGAATCGCGTGGGATTTTATTAGTACTGGGTCAGTTTTTATTTGCTTCCTAATTTTTACATTTTAAAATTAAGTCAAGCGCTCATCCATACAAACACATGACTTTTTTATGAGGTTCGAACACTGAAAAGGAAAGTCAACCTACCATGCTCCGATCATTGTTAAAAGAGCAATGGTAAACATCAATCGTTATCCAAACAACTCCTCTTGCTTTGTGGTTGGCGCGCTGCGCCGAGGAATAACTCTGCCTTGTACTGTATTCACACATTCTTGAACTCGTGATCTCTAAAATCCTAGTCACGGGGAAATTAATAGGAATTACGAGGCAATCTAGCTATCTCCATGGGCGCATAATAACTTTGCATTCGTTTTCACACGAGTCGCGTTTTGGAATTACTACTTTACTACATGACTGGTTTTTCAATAGATATTTTCTCACATTTAGGTTTTTTTCTTCAAAACATTTAATATCAAGATAATTTAGAAACATAAAAAAATTAAAATATTTCGGTGACGCTGAAGCAGCCGCGTCACTGAACAAGCTCTAACATGTGTAATTAAACTGTGCATGGCCGTTCCAATGATCCGAAGGTCAGAAACTTCTTCGGAGTCCCGGACTTGGACCAGCTGCTGGTTCCCTGAACTGCAGATGACAACATCAATTATCGTGACAATGACAAGCAGCAAGAACTTCAAAACTTCAGAATGTCCCTCAGCGTGAAAGTGTGTCCAAACATAAGCACGTCCATGTTCTTATTTATATTCTTCTTTTGTCTAATTTGTTCGTCCAATTTGACTGTTGAGCTCAGACTTTTCAGTTTTTCCAGAGAGTGAACTCTGCCTTGTAATTTCCTTTTTTTCCCCTCACCTGCGCTCCAGATGCATGCAATGAATCAATGACCTGCCCAGTTCGATACGACGTTTCTATTTAAAAATCTTTCAATCATTCCCGTGTTTTTATTTATGGTTTTACATGGATTCTCTCGAATTCTCTTCCCATGCAGGAATTTATTTTTTCTTTTCCGAACTGGATGACCGGCTCGTAGTTATCAAACCTTTATTTTGATATAGAATCATTTTGAATATTAATTGGGTTAAACTTAAATAATCTAGTAGGTAAATTTACGATTTGGTTGACTCAACCAGTTCAAACATGAATAAGACTCGATGATTTTAATTTCGAGGATTTTTTTATTCATGTTTTCGCATGAATTATCATGTATAATTTCGAGTAGTAATGCAAATTTCTCTTTTTTTAAAAAAGTAGAAATCTTGCTAGGCTTTCATGATGGAAATAAAAACAATGTCTGCTTCCTACTGAGTCCTGCAGCGGGGCCTAAGAAATCAATACCAACTCGAAGAGTGGGTGGAGCACTCGTCAGTGCTGGATTTGCTTCCCATCACGCACGCAAGAGTGTGGAATGGAAACTGCAGTGTTGCGCTTTTGTAGCTCGAGGAAGAACTAACATACGTGTCTCAAATTTAGAGACATTTTAGCTGGTGGATTTAATAGTATATTTGTCCATTCAATTATGCAATCTCAACCAACTCATGGAAATATGGGACACCATCAATTAAGAAAAAAACAAAAATTAAAGAAAAAATCTTAATTTAAGAACTTGATCAAGGCTAAGGAAGAGTTTAAACTTGAAACTTACAGAAATCTATCATTAACTCATAATTAAATCATAATTTCATCATTAAATTAATCTTAATATTTGAGAGAAAAGGAAGGGTAATAAAATCTTGGTGGTGCCCGATGCAAATGTCATGGGCCCATTTCACATAAAAGAGACAGGGAAAGATGGGGGAGATAAAGATGGGGCGTGTAAGTACGGCTTTATGAGACGACATTAGAATTTCTTTCAATGGCGTCTGTCACGTGGCAATGCATCTTCCTCCATGCAGCCCAACTTGCCATCGCCTTTCCAATCAATGAACGACAGAGAAAGAGAGAGCGAATAGATTCATTGTGTATCGCATTTGCAACCGCTAGCGGACTTTGCAAGGCAAAGTAAGCCATATTTCTTTCTCATCCCCACCTCCCACTGCGATAAAAAGTACTTTCAATCTTATTTAAAATAATGTTTTTTTTATCTTTTAAAATTTATTTTTAAAATCAATATATTAAAATAATTTAAAAACATTAAAAAATAATTTAAAACAAAAATAATTTAAATTTTAATAAAAAACAAATTAAAACTCATTTTCAAACACCCTATAAAAAAATGTAAAAAACTTATTTTAAAAAAATTTAAAAAATAACCCAGACCACAATTACAAATGCTCTCATGTAGTTGTGTTTGGGAGTGTTTTTTTTAATAAATTTTGATTTTTTCTATTTAAAATTTTTGTTTTTATAGTTTTAGGTTGTTTTAATGTACTAAAGCTAAAAATAAATTTTAAAATAATAAAAATATATTATTCTAAAGCATTTTAAAATAAAAAATATTTTAAAAAGTAATAAAGACTATCCTTGTAAATAAGAGTTCTATCTTTTAATTAGTTGATTATTAGGTTTAATTCTATTTTGAAATTAATCTGATTATGTAAAACTTAACTCTTCTTCATCAAGTAGTTTGACAACACAAAATTTTGTTACTCGATATATATATTTATTAAAGTAGTTAAAGTATTTTGTAAAAATATTTTAAAACTAAAAATATATTAAAAAATATCTTTTTATCCTTAATATCAAAACATTAAAATTATAAAAAAACATAAAAAAATATTAACTTAATAACTGTTTGAGGTAAAAAACAGTTTAAAACGTATTATAAACAGTGAACCGCGTTACCGAATGTAGCAAAAGAAAAATTTGGAAGATAGGTTTTAGCAGGAGACAAAAGTGACCATTATAGATTCTAAAAGACAATAACACCCTTGGTTTTTTTCGTTATGCCATGTCAATTACACCCCTCCTCCAGGGGTTTCTCTGTAATATTATTGAACAGAGGTTCTTGTGAGTTTGTCTGAAATATATAAGAGTAGTTAATACCAGCTTTGTCTGGTCAGTTTCCTCCCCACAGCTGTCTCTCTCCAATTATTTTTTTTATCTTTCCAAAAAACAAAATCAAGTCTTGAACAAAAAACCAGTCTGGTTTTTTCAGTTTCAGCTTTTGTAGCTTTAACTAATATCTATCATCTACTCTCTCATATGAAGCTCGTAAGATGAACCTGTCCCTAACACCTAAAAGTCCTGTCTTTTTACCCAACGGGCTAATGCTTCTTCAGTATTGTTTCTTTAGCGTAGAGGTTTTGTAGTTTCTGTTGTGATATTCTATATGGATTTTGGGGTTCAGGTGGGTTTGGATGGTTTGGTGGGTTCAGACACAAGTAATAGTGGTTTTGCTTCTCTTGCTAGCTCAGATCCTGAAGCAAAGCAGAAGTTGTACGGATCTGGGTTCTTGAAGCAAGAGAGACCTGGCAACATCGATGGTGATTGGAGGAGCTCTAAATTGTCCAAAACTGAGTCAATGCTACTTGAGCAGAGTAACACTTCACTTCTGAAATCTAGCTCCAACTTTCTCTTCGCTGATGGACAGCAGCAGCAGCAGCAGCAGATGCTCAGCTTCTCCTATCCCAGATCAGCTCCTTCAGCGGAGAGAAGCTCCCAAAATGGCTCATTGCCGTACTTTCACCTCACATCTTCTGCTCATAATAGAAATACAGGTACCATATTGAACACCATTAAGGATTCGCCTATAAGTGGGGTATGCTTCATTATTTGAGGATATGATAGTGTTATCCTTGGTTTCCTTTGTGGAAGCAAGTGGCTTCTACAGACATTATGGCTTTATGGGGCGCATTGCATGAACCCATGGTTTTTTTTATTGAACTCACAGGTGACGGGGTTGTGGTTTTTTGTTAACGTCTATTTGATCAATAGCTTGTTATTTGGGGTATGATTCCCGGTTCTAGTGGTGTCGAGAGGTCATTTCGGTGAAATCTAGGGGTGGTCTTGTTTAAAAGTCTTTTCAAGATACAGTAGAAATTGTTATCATCTGTGTCTTCCTTCCTGTTTTGGGGTGATGGGTTCTGGTAATTAATCATGCACAGGGAACCAGTGTGCTCAAAAGGAGAAAATTTTGTTTTGGATTTCGTCTGTTTCTCCCTTTCATGGCTTTACTTTCGACCTTTATGGTTTGTTTTCATGGTCTCTTACAGACAGAAACTCATTAATGTTTCAGCCTCTTCAAGTTTTGTAGGCAAAAATTGATTTTTAGTAACCTTCTAGACACTTTCCATGCTTTCCTTCTCCTTTCTACATCAGGAGATCATGACCTTTTCTATTTTATATTATCTGCGGACGAAGATATTTTGGATTTATGTGTCTGAAGTTTCTACATGGTTTGACCTGATTTTTTTTGGTGCTTGTTTTTTCAGGCTACAGCTCTGGTATCTACAATGCTGCCAGCATGCATGGGGTTTTGACCGAGACCAGATGGCCATTCACTCAATCACAATGGATGGAGCTTGAACATCAGGCCTTGATCTACAAGTATGTAGCAGCAAATGTGCCTATACCATCTAATCTGCTCCTTCCCATTAGAAAAGCTCTTGATTCTGCTGGGTTTCCTAGCTTTTCTGCTGGATTTTTCAGGCCCAATACATGTAAGTATTGTCTCCTCCATAAAGAACTGAGTTCCAAGTTCTTTTAGCCTTTTGTCCAACAGATTTGCTTCTCTCCCTTGAATTGATTCTGTCTATTTTGATGTACAAAGTAGCCATACATGCCTTTGTGTCTGTCTAGGTGTGCGTCAGTGTTTGTATTTTCTATGTGAAGAAGGGATCGTTTGTGCAAGATGGGTTTTCTTTTCTTTTCCGTGGAGTACTAATCCTGTGGTTAAATGGTAAATCTTTGAACGCATGGCCACAGATCATTTCCGCTGGAATCTCTAGCATCTTAGTGAAAAGAAATCCAATCGAGCTCTAATTATGAGTCCTTGCGAATACGTAATCACCAAAGCAGTAGTCCTTTGAAAAGAACTAAAATTTCAGCTATAATACCTGTACTCCATTTAGTTTCACTCAATCTTAAGTTAACACGGAAGTTCTATTCTTAGCTGCTTCGAATTTGTATCCAGCAGATTAGTCAGGAATCGAAATATCATTTCTTTATCTGACATTCGTATCTGTGTTCCATTTGTCTTGTGAAATGTGCAAATACAGTGCCATGGGGTGCTTTCCATATGGGTTTCTCCAGCAACACTGATCCGGAGCCAGGACGGTGTCGAAGGACAGATGGGAAGAAATGGCGGTGCTCAAGAGATGCAGTTGCCGATCAGAAGTATTGTGAGCGGCATATGAACAGGGGCCGCCATCGTTCAAGAAAGCCTGTGGAAGGCCAATCAGGCCATTCCGCTGCAGCCGCCACCACTGTAAAGCCAGCCAATGGCACTTCGTCTTCTACATCATCATCAGTGGTGGGGCTTCGCAGCACTGTGTCCGACAGCCTCACTATTGCTCATAATCAGCAGCAAGCAGCTAGTCCATCTAATCTTTCTGCCTCTAATACGCTCAGCAGGTAAAAGCAAGATGAATATAAACCTTGACTGTCGTGGAATCCATTCTATCCTTTTAAAGAAGGTTTTATTTTTATTTATTTATTGTGACATGGGATTTCTATGTAATAGGGAATCGGAATGCTACTTGTAAGGAACTCGTTGATGTCTTCAGATCGAGTAGCTTATTCTTTTTTATACCCAAAATTGGCTTGTTTGAAGGTAATTAATGGTTTGTATTCATGGATAACTTGCAGGATGTTCCTTACTAAAGAGAATGTAGGTGAGAGAACGCAGGATACGACAGCCTTGTCCATGCTTCGATCCAACATGGACCTTAAATCTAAAGAAACTCCATTCTTCATATCAAAACAACAAAACTCATATGGGGAATCCTTACGAAATGAGTTTGGACTTGTCACCTCCGACTCCCTCCTCAATCACTCACAGAAAAGCTCATCTTTAATGAGTTGCAGAAATTTTGGTTCGTCTCAGGACCTCACTGACCAGGAATCTGTTTCACAGCACTCCCTCCGCCAATTCATGGATGATTGGCCTAAAAGTCAGTCTGATCGTTCTGCTGTTTCCTGGCCTGAACTTGATCAGCAATCTGAGAGAACCCAGCTATCGATTTCAATCCCCATGGCTCCTGCAGACTTCATGTCATCTACTTCCTCCCCAAACAATGAAAAAGTCACTCTCTCCCCATTGAGATTATCACGAGAATTTGATCCAATACAGATGGGACTGGGAGTGGGAGGTGGAGGTGGTAGTATTGCCAACGAACCAAACCAAAGGCAAGCCAACTGGATTCCCATTTCTTGGGGAACTTCAATGGGTGGTCCGCTCGGGGAGGTCTTGCACAACACCAATAACAATGCAGCAACAGAGTGCAAGACCACGTCATCGCTGAACCTGATGACCTATAGATGGGACAACAGTCCTCGTATAGGTTCATCTCCAACTGGGGTCTTACAAAAGTCAGCGTTTGCTTCCCTTTCAAATAGCAGTGCGGGAAGCAGCCCAAGAGCAGAGAACAAGACCAATGAAGGTGGCAGTCTCTGCAATGACCTCCTTGGATCAACTATTGTGCATTCTTCTTCATTGCCTGCCATGTAACTCTGTTGATCTGCCATCTAAGAAGTCTCCTGTCATCGTAGCTGACAAAACATGGAGCACTTTGTTTTTGAAGTTATTAATCTGTCTGTTATATTGTTATTTTTCGAATTTTATTATATGTATTTCTGTGGTTATTTGTGTGTTCAGAAGAAATGGAGAACAGTTACAACGATGATCGCCAATGTGCTTGGCAGAAAGGTCCTTTAAGTTTAAAGGCTTGTAATTTGTATCATGGAATTATGCTTGTCTAGTATAATTTTGACTCAGTCCCTATGCGGTGTTATATAACTGGTGATTGTTCTATTATTGTTTTTCAGATATTGTTGAGCCAGAGGCTTTGTTGCTGTAGATGTGCCTGACGTAGTAGTTACAAATTGAGAATGCAGGGCGCGGATTTTATTTATTTTATTCTTTTTAGGACCGACAAGACTTGGATGGAAGAATTCAGATACAATTGCTAAGTCACTCGATGAATATTTTGATAGGCTCAAATGTCAAATGTGAGGTATTATTTATTTTGAACATTTTAGAACATAGCTGTGATGTGAAATCAGAATTCATCAGGCAATATCTAATTTGATTGACTTAACCAAACTCTATTTAAATTAATTTAGTAAGGTCAATTTTAAATTAAGAAAATAATTTGATTGAGTTAACCAAACTCTATTTTAATTAATTTAGTCAGCTTTAAATAATAAAAAAAGGGGAAAAGGGTGAATCTACATTGTTTTTATAAACATTTTTTTTTAATAATTGTTTTTATAAAAAAACTAATCCAGATGATATAATGAGCAACCATTTTAATGAAAGTAATTAATTGATGACGAGGGAAGCAATTAGTTGACATAATAATGTTTAGTAATAAGTTATATAGAGTGTTTTTGTAAAGGAAAATATCATTTGAGATAATATTTTTAAAAACTTTTTATTTAATTTTGATATGATTATATTGAAATCATTGAGAAAACACTTCAATATAATATATTTTTTATGCGAAAAACAATCTAATCTTTTTGTTAGAAAAAAGAAAGTTAAACTACGAAGAAACACTATTATAGGGCAATCTTCAAATCGAACTAGGCAAATGTAAAATTATATATATGGAAGTATCCAGCTGATTACGGTGCTGCGAGGGTGACAAACTTGAGCTGGCTGCCTAACTAGTGGTTACGATTGGGCTTCTTTTGACTATTTCATATTGGCTTCTTTTGTTCATGGGCTTTATACTCCAGAGTATTTATGGCGTCTAACCCTGGGACTTGACATTAGGCTTTCGGCTTTTACAGGGGAAAACTAGGCGGCTCTAGCATCTCTGTACATTAGAGCCAATCATGGTGAGGCTCTTTGTGGACTTAAGTTGGCCTTCCGTATAGAAAATCTCACAAGTGTTAGGCTGTTTTTTTCTTATTAATTTAATGTGAGATCAATAAATCTAAGCCTACGCATTGAGAATCACAATGCCTAAATTCACCACTCATTCCCATCCCCCCGGAATTTAAATAAAGTCTCAAGAAAATTTCAAGCCTTGATAGTTTGGAAGGGTAAAAACTTTATGTATTGAATAGTAGTCCAATTAGGTTGCCCATGGACCAGATTGAACTTTGTAGACCGTCCGGTGTGCCTTGAAACAGGCCTAAAGAATGCATCGGCATGGCAACTCTTGGCACAAAATCCATGCACAACACGTTTATTTGAACTGAGAAAGGAATGGGATATTGTACAATATACAAAGGAAATCGTCCAAGACAATCGTTTAAACTTTAAACAAGAACAGCATTGCGGAGACTGCATGCTTGACTAGAGGAGAGACACAATAAGATGAAGCAAAGAACAGAGCTCATCGTATTGCTTCTAGTTAATTGACAAATTTGATAAATTTACGTTTTTGGTCCATTAACAAGAAACCAAGGCCATCAAAGTACTAGGTGATCAATGCCACATGAAAATCAAGCCATGAAGTTAGAAATTTTGAACCGTTCGACCACCACCCCAAGGTTCCAACTTCAACAAACCAATGTAATTTCTTTCCTCTACTCTTATCATTCTCCTGCTTTTTTATTCTTTTTCTACCATGATTGCATCAAAGTTCTTGAAACCTTCTCAAGCCTTCACTTTTGCTTTCTTCTGGTTTAAATTTAATGGCACGGTTTCTGTCCGTTACTGCTCTTGCTCTTCTCTTCTTAATTCCAAGTCACAGACCACAAAACATGTAGCTGAAGAATGATTGAAGATAGCAATCAAAATCCACAAACGAACTCCCAGTAAGAGAAGTCAAAAGGTTGAGCGTAATTCAACATGACAACTATAAATTGAAGGTAAGTTCTGCATCAAAATGTCATACAATGCTAGCAAAATCGCATCTTTAACGAGTTTAAGGTCCCAACCACCCTTCCCACGATTATCTAGTGACCACCCAGCAGGCATACAACTGCAACAGAGATAGATTTCGGTACTGTCAACAACGAACCCGCAGGACACCCATTCTACTCCAATTTCAAACTCGTTTAGTTTCGCTTGACTCGTCTATGTTCAATAGATGGATGCTCATGCTGGAGGTTCTGGCCAAAACACCTAACAAGGCACCCACGCCCATGCCTGGGCACTCAACAAGCATCAACACCAATCCTCGGCATACAGGTTCCACTTGTAAGACTGGTAAAACCCATAACCATGCAAGTATAATAGAAAACAAAGCACCAAAAATTTAATCAGAAACAGTATATAAACTCGAGTTTCCCTGTTTTACAGCACATTCAAATAAAGTTTCCCTAAATTCCTTCAATGCGAGAACAATTAACTATAAAAATCCTATGACGCTTATGATGTAACAATCAAGAAGTAAGAATCGGTAAGAAATAACAATTTAGAGCACATGCAAACAGAATCTCCCATAACTCCCACGATGCGAAACCAATTTACTAGAAAGATTCTACGATGCTTAAGTTGTAACTATCAATAAATCCGAATTGGTTAGAAATAACAGTTTATTGAAGAACCATCTTATGCTCAAGAAAATAAGAAATAAAATTCAACAAAAAACGAGTTAAGATAAAGTCATCAAGTGATATGGAGGCGTGCGTAACCCTAATCCACAGAATTTCAAATTCCATCAAATTAGGGCTTTAAACACCACCAGATTTAATTTAAGGAGCTGACAAAACACAAAACATTTAAAGCAAATGCATTGCAAATCATGGTCCAGCTCCTTCAAACCCTTTAATTAATTCAGCATAAAAACACTAAATTTAACATGGAAATGATTTAAGCTAGACAAATCAAATCAGATAAATAAGCTTTAATCCAATTAAAAATAAAATAAAGCAAAGAAATTCGATAAAATAGAATCTGAAATTAAAGACAAGAGAGGGTCGGTGCTCATATTCTATGGGTGTAAATGAGTCTGTCAAGCCATGGCTATAGCATTCAGAACGATGAATTTTTTATAATCATCACAGCCAACCCTCTTTTTAATCTCCTTTTCTATCCGTAGATGGAGCAATTGATTAATAAAATTTGTAGAAACATTTAAAAAAAAGAAGAGGAAAACATGTTAAGAGATTGAGAAGCGGGCTGCGCAGGCGTCATGTTCGTGGTGTGTATAGTCCTCCTTTAAGCGGCATCTGTTATATAGAGAGGAAAGTCAGATGCAAAAAAACCCTAGCCCTGATTGCATAGTTATAAGTACCAATTGTTTCGTATGGAAGTGACGCCGTTTTACTTACTTGATATTGAGATTTTTATTGGGCTGTGCCGCCCGGATTCTATCCGGGCTTGGAGTAGCTATAAACTGCATTTGCGAACAGAAATTGCGGGCTGTGTCTAAAGTTAGAAACCCACATAGTAATTTTGCATCTGAAAAAAAAAAAAGACTAGAAGCTTGAAATGGGTCTGATTTGTAATTAAATTAAATAAGACATTGAAATAATAAAAAAATATTTATTTGGTTGAGTTGTTAATAACCGAGTTTATCCAGCCAAATTTTATCCAAGCCCAACTAAAATAACATAAAATAATAAAAAAAGAAAGAGCAAAAAAAAATATTTTCTTAATTAAAACGATTAATATGATGATTTATTCTCTTTTTTCGAATCAACTTGCAAGTCAATTCTAAAAACCATGCCCCCCCAAAAAAATTGAAGGTTTAGTTTCAAAGAACTTGTTGAGAGAAATGGATGGAAAAGTTTTGGTAGAATTCTAGTTTACAAAGGATTCTCTTCTCCAACTAAGCATGCCTGTGGGTGCTGGATTTCATATATATATATATTCTCGAGAATGAGATGAGTCATATTTGATTAAATTCGAATGTTAACTTCAATCCTAATCAACAATGTGATTTAAAAATAAAACATTGTTAATATCTATTATTAAAAAAATTCCCAGTCAAGAAAATTATGATCTTTATGACCAGACGTGATTGAGCGGCCGCCTGGGGCATTCCTAGTTATGTAGTTTTCAATGAACAAGTTGTATCCTGAAAATTTACCTCTGCATTTTTCAGTCTCCAGGATGCATGACAGTAAATTTCCTTACTGATTCCTTTCAATTTATACATTTTCCTTCGGTTTGCCGAATTCCAAGTCTTGTAATTAAAAAAATATATTTTCTTTGTTTTCATTTTCTTACACTTAACATATTTTTATTTTTTGAAACAATAACTAAACACAATTAATATTGCTTCCGATTTGCGTTTGGTCGAGAACTTTGAAGAGGGGTGTTGCTGGCGATGACCCTCCACTAATGTTTCGTATGTGGAATAGCAAATATTTGACATGGGAATCTCAAAAGAGATCCCACCCCATCTCGAGCATTTATAACATTCTTGTTCTCGATGTAATACTATTTTTAAAAATATTTTTTATTTATAAATATATTAAAATATTTTTTTTATTTTTAAAATTTTAATTTTGACATTAAAATAATTAAAAATAATTAAAAAAATATTTTTAAAATATAAAACACAAACAAACTCTTATGTTTAAATTTAATACGTGATCCTGATCTAGAAAAGTTTAGAATCCTTGACCCCTACTCGTATTGAATTGTGCACTGTATATATGGGTGGGTAGGTCCGGCCTGTCAAAGCTCGGGTTGGTAGGTATGTTCTTGTCTTGGGTTATTGAGGCTCGGGTGGTAGGTACTTGTCTTAGATTTTTCAGGTTGGGACGGTTCGGTTCTTTAGAGCTCGAACCAATAGGTATTTGCCTTTGATTTCTTGGATTAGTAGATCTTAGCCTGACAACACTCATGTCGGTAGGGTTCAATTCTTTAGGGCTTGGATCAATAGGTATTTGTCTTTAATTTCTTGCATTAGTAGATCTTAACTTACTGACACTCGGGTCGGTAGATATTTATTTCCTTTGAATTTCTAGGTTGTTACTTCCCAACACACTACTGCAATAGATTAAGAAAAAAAAATCTTTACATTTAATAAAAATATTGCAAAAAAATTCATGTTTAGGTTTTGATATTTTTCAAGCCACCACCCTAAACCTTAATAGTAATAAAATTTTAAAACTAAACATATTTTGGATTTAAAAAAAATGAGTTTTGTAATATTATGAAGCTCACCCCACAGAGGGTATTTGGACATTTGAAGTATAAAATCCAAGACACTTATTCTATAAAAAATAAAACAAACAACAACTGTGTCAATTTTCAAAAATAAAATACAAGTGTTCGACAATCCTAACTACCTTAAATCATGTATTGGTTCGTATAAACACATCTCCGAATAAAGCCAAGCCAAGGAAAACCAGGAGCCCAAAAAATAAAAGATTAAAGGAAGAAAAACTACTACCAGCGTAATGTCTTCACAAGAAACGACAAATATTCAGCAAGAGATTTCAAGATCCAGTACTTAAAGTATCGATGAAAAATCGTTTTCTGTAAACAGTAAGGTTTGGCATGAAAAATACTTCTCGTTAAATCCAAGATGGAACAGACAATTAGAAAAGTAAATGCAACCGCAACCTGACTAGAATTTTCTCATAGTTTTTAAGATTATAATCGTATTCTAGGGTTTGTCTATTTCTACAGTTTTCAAATGCTGACTAGGGAGTGGTTGTAACGTGATCTATAGATGTTCAAAGGAGATAAATTAATCACTAAGCACTGCTATCATTGCCATAAAAAAGTGGAATTTTGCTGACTTCGAAAGCAAAACTCAGATTTGAGAGAGCATTGTTTTGCCCACAATTTTATTATCAAAGCATGGACATAGTATTAGACCATCCCTAAATCTTTACCGGAATCCTTTTGTTACATTATACATATATCGATTGCATGATTGTTTGTTGACTTAGGAGGTGTTTAAGAATGTGTTTGTGGTTGTTTTTTTAAATATTTTTTATATAAAAATTTATTAAAATAATATTTATTAAAATTTATTTTTTATATCAGTATATTAAAATAATTAAAATAAAACTTGAATTTTAACCCACTTCTATTTGGACTGGAATCCCAAACAAGAATGTAATATGAAGCCATAGATAGAAGATCAAGACTTATCCAACCTAGGTTACAATCCTGAAATGTAGATGAAATTTATTTAATATATTCTGAAATTAAATCATTTATAAAATTGTCTTGAAAAACAATATGGCTATATATATATTTATAAATTGAAACTGATTAGCAAAATAAATAAAATTCAAAATAACACTAAAATAATTAAAAAATCTTTTGGATCTACTTGAAAGCCTTTCTATCCCGACTGGTTATAGAAAGTTGACTCTTTTTGTATAACTAGATGTATAAAATTTTATAAAATTTTCTGGTCAAATTTAAGTTTAATCTAACAATTATATTTATATCTATAATTATTTTTATTAGACTGGTTATTTAACGCGTAAAAGTTTCTTCACAAATATTACCTCTTGTCTATGTGGTAAAACACATCCACAGGAGTAACTAATCCATCAATATAAAAAATTCACATGATATAAGCCGGTCAATGGTTAGCATATGCAATTGTTCAACTAAATACGCAGAAGCCAAGCAAGCAAGTAAACAAAGGTGAAAATTAGAATTAGAATTAGAATTTACTACCCTTTAGAATTAAGATTGCTGGCCCCTTGCAACTGGCACAAGCTAACCGCTGAGTATTTTCTCCCTGATCTACATGACATTGACTCCCTTGACCATTCAATTTCCAAGTTGTTGAAGCGTAGTACTTCAACTTTCTTGACAACTTTGCTACGTTTCTTACGAATCATGTTATGACATAAAATCCTTAACAAATTGGACATGTTTTTCCTACTATATGTTTTAATTGTGTACTCCTTTTCGTTACCTAAATAACTGTTTGCCTTTTTTTCTAAGGAAAATAAGTGAGCCGTAAAAGGCATCAAGCACACGAGCATCTTCCTTCATAAAAGCCTAACCAACCATATCTCTATCCAGTATACCACCCCAGAAGAACAGGAAAAATGAGCCACGATGATGCAGTCCAGTCAAAAGTAAACGTGCCCTTTTCGTGGGAGCAGAAGCCTGGAGTGTCCAAGGTTACACGCCAAGAAGTACGCCCCGAGGACATATGGCATTTCAGACTGAAATTGCCTCCTCCTCCTCCTCCTCCATGCGCGTCAAAGAGCACTAAGTTTCCTTCTGACCATAGCTTGCAAGTTCCTTCAACTCCATCAAGCTCTTTCAAGAAGGGTACCAGGATTCAAGAAGACCCCTTTTTGAGAGCTTACAAGAAGTGTACCGGGTCCCCTATAAATGGCAAGTTGACCAGTGATGGAAAGACTGATCGTGGAAGGCCTAAGATCGTGAAGAAGAACGCTGGTAGTCGCAGTAGCTCTCTCTCGTGTAAGTACTCTTGTTCTGTTGCCGGTTATCATTTGGCAAGAATGTCTCGGTTCTCTACACCGATTTCCAAAAGCGAAGGAACTGGAAAGGGACAATTACTGGGCAGTCGGTTTGCTAGCCGATGATCATATATATCCGTTTTGAGCTGTTCTCGAGATCTGCTTAATTTGTTCATTTTCAATAATAATAAAAAAATGATTAGGAGTTCAAGTGATCAACTCAACTCGTTTGGTAGTAATCAAATCATTGTGTAGACCGTTGAATTATGGCCGGATCATTCTGTTCAAATTAGAGTCAATGAACCACCAATAGTTAAAGCCGGAGAGTTTCAATTTTAGGTTGCATACGGCTCTACAAGACAATTCAACTTTACAGTTTAAAATTTGTCATTTTACCTCTAAAAATTCCTAACATAAAGAGATCAACCAAATAATTTAAAAATATATTAAAATAATTTTTATTTTGTTTTTTTACACTCACATTAAAATCATAAAAAAATTAATTTAATATTTTTTCAAAACAA
>Ga0325405_1001770_pt1 | contig 22122 bp, 8 predicted proteins | sample PopdelMetagenome_21_FD_205663 | JGI IMG/M metagenome (GOLD analysis project Ga0325405, IMG submission 205663) | Populus deltoides microbial communities from Bellville, Georgia, United States - Xylem-Control-R2 | ecosystem: Host-associated > Plants > Phyllosphere > Stem > Wood/Secondary xylem...
TGGCATAAAGACAAGAGTGTCATCTGTATATTGTAGATGACTTAAAAAGTTATTAGAGCCAAAATCAATACCCCGAAAGATGTTTGAGGTTGCCGCACGTTGAAAGAGAACAAATAGACCTTCAGCATCAATATTAAAAAGGAAGGGAGATAGGGGATCACCTTGCCTAATACCTCGCCCCACTTTGAACTCTGGGGAAGGAGATCTATTGACTAAGACTGAAACCTGACCAGTAGACAAGCAGGAGGAAATCTACCCTCTCCATTTAGTACCAAAACCCATGTAAGTCATCACCTCATTAATGTAATCCTATAGAACTGAATCAAAAGCTTTTTGGAAATCAACCTTGAATATGAGACCTGATTTTCGACTGCTTTTTAGATCATAAACCACTTCATTAGCTACCATAAAACCATCAACAATTTGTCTGTCTGCTATAAAAGCAGTCTGATTGTCACTAATCAAGCTGCCTATTACTTCATTTATTCTGCTGAACAAAATCTTCGCAATAATCTTGTAAATACCATGGATCAAACTAATTGGGCGGTACTCTTTTAATTCCAAGGTAACCTTTTTTTTTTACACCAATGTGATATCGGAGAGGTTAACCCCTTTTGGCATAGACCCTATTCTAAAAAATTCAGTGATAAGGTCAAATAAGTCTTCTACAATAAAATCCCAAGCGAGCTTATAGAATTTAAAATTGAAGCCGTCTGGACCAGGACTCTTAGAACCATCACAATCCCACACACATCTTTTAATTTCATCAAAGGTCACCTCTCGCTCTAGCCAAAGAGACAACTTTGAATTTAACCTTTTAAAACCTACAGGACCCAACTCTGCTTTCTTCCTAATTGGAGCTTTATATAGATTGTAGAAATAATCAATAGCGGCGGATTTGATTTCTGGTAAAGACCGAAGTTCAGCCCCCTTATGATTGATCATCATAATTTGAGATTTGGCTCTTCTGAAGTTAGCTATCAAATGGAAAAACCTGGTATTACGGTCCCCTAGCTTGCACCACAACTGTCTAGATCTCTGCCTCCACTTGCATTCAACTCTATTACTGTAGGTCCATTTATCCCTTATAAGAGGTTCAAGCTTGAGGTGATCTGAGGGACATAAAGGACCAGCCTCCTATTTTCTCTCTAGATCATCAATTTAGGAAATCACAACCTGAAGCTTGGGCTCTTGATCACCAAAAGCATATTTGTTCCATCGCCGAAGTTGAACTGCTACAAAGCTAAGCTTCTTAATAAATCTGAAGCATCCTAGGAGTGCAGTACACCCGTCAAACCAAAAGCCTTTAATAATGTTTTTGAAGTTAGGGAATTGGAGCCAACAATCCAAAAATTTAAAAGGACGATAACCATTCTCTAGGAGGCAATCAGACACAAGCAAGGGGCAATGGTCTAACATTTCTTTAGGTAAACGATGGAGCATTACATTGGAGAACTGAAGAAGAAAGGATTCATCTGAGAAAGCACGGTCTAGTTTGTTCATCAAGCAATTCCTGAACCAAGTGAAGTAACCTCCAACCAGTTGATACTCAATAAGGTGACAAGAATCCAGAAAATTCCTAAAAGCTGAAAAGCCCTTGATATGAAGATAACCACTGCTTCTATCAGTCTGATTTAAAATCTCATTAAAATCTCCCATCATCAACCACAGAATAAGGAAGACATGTTTGAGGATACACAAGTTATTCCAAAGATCCTAATTTTTCTGACAAAGAACAAAAGGCATAAACACCAACAACAGCACAGATAAAACCACTTTGCATATGCTGATTGTACAAACCAATCCACTCGTAACCATATTCAACAGAAAAAACCTAAAATTTTGTATCATCCCAAAGAGCAATCATACCCTCTCTACTTCCTTCAGCGTCATTACAAGCCCAGTTAACATTGTTATTGTTCCAAACACGAAAAATGAAAAAGTCTGTGCAAGTCTTAATTTTTGTTTCTAGAAGAAAGCACACATCAATATTATGAGTATCAATAAGCCTACCCACCGCCCGTAATTTTCCAGCCCTACCCAGTCCATATAAGTTCCAAGAGAGAACCTTCATAAAGAAAACAGAAAAAATCCTAACCAAAACAGAGGAAACAAAGGACTTACTGGACAACCCTCCAGTCAGCCTCCTCTTGTTGAAGTTGTTTCTGAATATCTCCTTCAAAAGCATACAGGTTGGAATTGTCCCCAATAAGCAAAGCTTCCCCAATCTGGACCATACCCTGAACTTCTCGATCTTCTAAACTCACAGTAGCTTCTTCATCTCTTGATTGTACAGATCCTGTTATACAAAGATGTTTATGAGAATCCCCAACATTTTGAAAATGGCATCTATTCCCCATGTGAACATTTGAGTCATTTGTGGATTCTTCTCTATCATCCGCATGTCTCTGTAAAGTCCCATGAATAGTTAAAAGTTTTGTCTTTCTTCATCTTGAGCAAAATTTTACTTGACTGTTGTCCTGTTGAGGAAGATCTCTAGAGTTGGTATGCACAGTAGAACCCAACTTTAAGGGTTGGCTTGCTTCATCCGTTTGAGGCCATGTATCTTGAATTGACTCATAGGCCAAATCATAATTGGAGCAAGAAAAAGAGGAGGTATTGTCAAGGGAGTCAGAGCAGTAAGTACCCAAACTAAGCTGGGCTTCTAACATAAGGGGGTGGCCCGAAGTAACGTGTCGAAGGTCCACCAAATGATGAGTTTGAACATTAAAGTCTTACACCTTGCTAACATATGCAGTATTGTTGCTAGTGGTGCTGACGTGATGATTTAAGTTTTGAGTATATCCCAAAATTTCAGGGAAAAGATCTGTAGAGATTGTTGGGAAGTGGACTTGCCCCCCTAGTTGTTGCAGTGCATTTATGATGACAAGAGAGCTGTGTTCTTGGAGACTAATTGGAGCCGAATAGGTAGCCTCCCTATAAGCTAGATCACCAGCTAAATGTGTTTTAGCAGTTGCCGCCTCTTCAATATTTGAAAAAGATTTCATTTTCTCCCTCGTATCAAGCCCCACGTTATGAGTAGTTTCAGCTGAAAAATGTGTTATAGTTCCATCCAAACTAGATTCATATCCACAGGTTGTGTACCCATCTTCCAAAACTAAGTTACTATAGAAGATGTCCATGGAGTAGCAAATTGAGTCAGCCATAGGATAGTGAAGATTGTCAATTTCATCAATACGAATGGTATGATCTTCCCCATCAATGTGCAAGATGATTGTCTTTCTTATATCTTCATCACTTCTTGTACCAAGCAATAAGCGTAAAGATACAAGAGCTAAGCGTCTAAGGCCTGAACGGTCAAAGCCAATAATATCTCCTGTAGATCTGAGAAGAGTTGCTAGACAGTTTCTGTTCCATCCAACTATTGGCAATCCTTGTATGGAGATCCATGCTAACCTATCAATGGCACAATCCGCAGAAAGCCATGGCCTTATATCATTAAAGTATTTGTCCCAATAAGGCAAGTCAGCCTCAAAAGCATGCATCATGGAGGGATGATCTTCAAATAGGAGCAGAACCTGTGAAGCACCAAGAAACCTCATTCTGGTTGATTGAATATCACAACTAATAAGGTCATCTTGAATCTTTCCATAGTCTGCACCTGCAGATATGGATGCAAGCACACAATTGTTCAGCTATGATATGTCTTGTGGTTTTGGAGAGTAAATGACAGTTTATTTCATCTAAACAAGTTTAGGTGGCTTTTGAGGAAGACAAGTTTCTAGCGCAGACATTTGATGGTGCAGGGTATCCATAGTTTGCAGAATTATTGCATAGGTTCGGTGATCTCTTGTTCTAAAAGGTGGGCTTTTCAGTCTAGCTACAGGTTTAGGGGGATTTTGTGGGATTATGCCTTGGGTGTGTCTTGTTTCATATCTTGCTAAGTTGACCCGCAACTTGTAAGAATCAAACCAAATATTATTTAAGTTGTGAAGTAGATCATCAGTTAAGTCTTTAGAGGAAAGGGTACAAAACCCAAATCGTCTTTTAGCTTTGTTTGGTTTTATTGCCATAAAAAGGCTTTGGACAGATCCAATTTGGAGAAGACGAGCTCGAAGATCATGGTAGGAAAGGTAGCTTGGATATCTTTCCAAGTAGAACTTGTATGGTTAAGGGTGGTGTGTGTGGGACAGGGGACGTGAAGGTGGAAGGATTTGGGTCTTTTGTTTGTTTGAAGGATGTTCATGTTGATGTTGGTTTGCCATGGCTTTTTGGAGAGGTTTTTTAAAGTAGACATACAGCTGTCTTTTCTTGTTTAATCATGACTTGGTTATTAGAGGTAATACAGTCTTTTCGCAAGTTTTATTAGTCATTACAAAATTAATTAGGCCATCTCAATCTTTTCACATTTTTAAAACATAAAACATGTCTGAATTACCTTTAAAAAAGCAAAATGTATTTAACACATATATAAGGACCTTTTAAAATTTTCACTTTTTAAAACATTGTAAAGTGACTAAATTATCTTTAAAAGTAAAAAATTTAGAAACACCGTTTGGGGTTTTTTTATATTTTTATTTTGATTTTTTAGTTATAATCAATTTGACTAAGGAAAATTTTATTATTTTAATAGATATAAAATATTGTTTAAAAACTAAAGTGGTTGGTGCATGCGTGTGGGATACACCACACCTCTGGTTTGGCACTAATGGCGTTTTCTTTTTGTTTTCTTTATTTTATCTCTCTTCCTCAATTTATATGCCCAATCTTTTAGATTTTCAAAGCAACCCTTAAATTTGTTTTTCCTTCAGATTTGATCTATATTCTTTTGATTATTATTTTTTTATTTAAAATAATTTATAAAATTAAATTTTTTTTCAATATCATCATACTTCAACTTTTTTTCATCTCTTATATTTAATCCTTATTCTTTTGAATGCTATTTTTTATTTGAGATAATTTTTTTTAAAAAAATTATGATTTCATCCTTCTTCGGATTTCTTTCATATCAGATTTGATAATCATTATTTTGATTGGAATATTTTTAGTTTGGTAAATTTTTAATATTGATAATTTTTTCTAATTTCATTCTAAAACATTAAATTTGTTGGGAATTAAACTTCTTGATTGAGTTCATGTCTAGAATTTCACAAGTTATGAGTTTGAGAGATTAACCCAAATTTAGAAAATTTGCCTGGATTTGCTTAGGTTTTTTTTCCTTTTGTTAAGCTTATGTTTTTACAGTTCAACATTAACTTAATTGGAGACTGGGGTCCAATATTTTTTTATTTGCTTTCTATAGGATTTGGTTTCTAGTTTTGAAAATGACTCAGGTTATTTCATATCTTTTTATTTATTGTTCTTTGTTAAATTTATATTTTTAAAAAGAAAATTTGTTTTTGAATTAAAATAATTGATTAAATATAAGCATGAGATTCTCACATCATGATATATTTGTTTGGTTTGCTTTCCAAGCTGATGCTCTGACAGAGTATGTAGCTTATTTCATTGTTGTTGTACAGCCTTTTACAGTAATATTAGAACCTTCTCGACAAGTTTTTTCTGGTGGTAGGGTGGTGTCCATAGCAGAGCAACAAAGAGTCTCCTACAGGCTTTTCATTCTTCTTCCTTTGAGTGTGATATTGACAGTTTATTTTTTATAATTAGTTATTGTTGACTTTTTATTGTTCACTTTTTTTACTATCGATGCCTCCATTTTTTTCATATTATTTAATTAATTGAGCTTATCAAACTTAGTCAAGTCAATAACCTAAGTCTCGGATTTTTCTTACTTCTTGAAAAATAATGGCATTACCTGAATTACTTCTTTTGTTTTTTACAATAATTTTTTTTTTACTTGGCTCACACGGTACGTGGCACAAATATATCACTTATCTGATTGAATCTAATTGTAATAGTTTCTAAATGTTCTAAAACAATAGAAAAACAATTTATATATGTCACATAAATCATAGTGTTAACCGTGGAATAGAAAAGAGGTTCCATGCCAAAAAATTTCATGGAAATAAAAACATCGTTTAGCAAAAAGTTTCCATGGCACTTGAGAAGAGAACATTAACTAAGAACTTTCAGAGAAAATGTTACTCTATTTCTCAGGAAAATTTTATTTTTACACTAAACTTTTTAGGAAATTTTATTTTATACAATAAAGCTCTTGAAAAAAGCCAGTAATTAGTGCACGGATTATTACTAGTTATTTAGGAAAGAAAAGATACATGAGACTGGAAATTAATTTTATGAGGTCAATTACATTTTTATTAATTTTGGTAGTGTCAAATTACTTTAAAATCAATTAAACTCTTGTCATAACTCAATTTTTGACCTATTTTAATTATTATTATTATTTTATTTACTGAAAAAAATTGATGATGAAAAAATAATAATGATAATGATAGAAAAACAAGTAAAATGAAATAAATGAAGAATGAATTAAAATTTGGGTTAAGGGCAACATAATTGGAAGTTTTAGGGTTTAATTAAACTTTGGAATTAATCTAATTAATCCAATCAAAGGTTTAATTGGAGAATTAATAAAGTTTTGAGACTTAATTAAGCTTGGAATTAATTTAATTAATCCAATTAAGGGTTTAATTAGAGAATTGATAAGTTTTGAGACTTAATTGAGCTTAGAATTAATTTAATTAATCCAATTAAGGGTTTAATTGGAGAATTGATAAGTTTTGAGACTTAAATGGACTTGGATTTAATTAAATTAATGAAATCAGGGACTTAATTGAAACATTATCAAAGTATAGGGCTGATTCTTGTCAAATTTGAAAGAAATTAAAACCCAAGGACCAATGTGTAAATGGCGCTGAGATGCAGGGGTTCAATTACAATTTACCCAAGGACTGGACTGCAAAAATGCAAAATGTCAAGGATCAAAACACAAAACACCAAAAACGGCGCCGTTTTCCTGCTACTGTTCATCTTCTTCCCGACTGAAACGGACGCCCACCGCCGCTCCCACCATTACACCTGCAATTAACACAATTTATGGCTTGAAGAAACGGCTTTGTTCTCTGGCTATAAAAGCCAGAGACAGTCCATGCACGGGAAAAAGGGGGACTGCAAGAAGAAGAGAAAAAAAAGAAGAAGAAGAGCATACTTGCATTCCTTTGTTTCTTCTCAAAGAAACAGAGGAGGCTAAAGAAAAAAAAAAGCCACGAACCGAAGGCTAAAACAAAGAGAAAAAGACGCAACGGGGAAGGAAGAAGAACCCCGCATAAACAGGGGGAGAAAAACCCAGCATAAACAGGGGGGCAAATAACAGAGAGCAACCCAGAACACAGAGGGGGGGAGAAACAGAACCTCGATTGAAAAGCACAGACCCAAAGCTTTCTTCCCAAACACAATCTCAACAGGAGGACAAAACAGAGACCGAAACCAGAGGAAAACAGGGGGGTTTGGATCGAAACCCAGAGGAAAGGAACCGAAGCAGAGCTTTGGCCGGCCATCCATCACGCCTCCCTCTCCTAAAACAGAGGAGGAAACCAGATAAAAAAAACTCAGGGGATGGCAGGGGCAGTAGAATAAACAAAGAAAGACTAAGAGGGGGAGGAACGAGCAGGAAAAACCAAAACAGAAGAGAAAAAGGGAGAAGACAGAATGGGAACGACGAGCGGGATCTTCATCTTCGCTTTCGGCAGCACCTGAACCAGGTAAGTCTTCTCTGCACTCCTGCATTATAATTCACGCTACTGTAGCAAGTGAATTATAATTAATTCACTACCCAACCGGGTCAGCTGGGTCCAGCCCAGCCCATGTGGCCTGAGCTGGACCCGGCCCTAAAAATAATAAAAAATATAAAAAAATATAAAAAATAGAAGAAATAGAAAAATAGAAAAATATGTGTATGCATGAATAAAAATAATATAAATTTACTGGTTTATTCACCCACGCCAAAGTCGGGAATACAATACGAGTTTAAGTTTATATTATTTTTATTCGTTATATTTTTTATTTAGCAAAAAAATATACATGCATGTATTTATTTATTTACTGACGCTAGAGTCAAGAATAAAAATACTGATTTAATTATTCTCTATGTTTTTTTTATTTAACTACATAAAAAATAAAAAATATGTGAATGCGTAAATTTAGTTTATTTGTTTATTTACTAGCGTTAGAGTCAGGAATAAAAAAAATAGTAATCTGAATTTATTTTATAGCTACGCAATAGTTACCAACGCCAGAGTTGGAATTATCCGTAGTTGAATATTCACTGACGCCAAAGTCAGGAATATTGTGAATAAATCATCAGAACGTAAACCAATAAAGATTTAGCAATTTAAGACAAAAAAACAGCAATGCAGTTTGCCTTAGGCAGAACGTTTAAGGGGTGATAATATCTTTCCTTTTACGTAACCAGTCCCGAACCATAGAATCTCTGTTGACCAGTTAGGGTTTCTAGTGACCATAATACTAGGTGGCGACTCCTTAAACAAGACCTTTTTCCTAAAAGAACAAGATACCAGAAATCTGTTTTTTTTCCACAATCTTTGATTATTTTTTAGGGCCGCCGCGATATCGGGTGCGACAACTCTAATAAATTATTTTTACATAAATACATTATATCTATTTTAACAACAATCTTGTTCGATAAAATAGGTAACATTCTCTGCATGATTTCTTTTCGTTATTTCAAATTTTTCACCAATTACAATACTTTGATTTACGTAGGTTTTTTTATTAAAAAAAAAAGAAGAAGAAGAAAACGGAAAAGCTAAATGGGGTTGAGTATAATATTTATAATAATTCTATAGATCTGTCAACAATTTTCAAAGAATAGTTAAATAGGATTGGAGAAAAGAATTGGAGGGTATTAGAATGAGAACATAAGACTAAAATTTTTTTTGAAAAACTTTCTAATTTTAGCGTGTCAATTATAACACATTATTAATTGCATGAATGAAAAAAAAAATTGTGGTGAATTATATTTAGATTTATAAGTAAAATAAAAACTCACACAATAATCAAAACTCTTGCTATGTTCTTTCACTATTTAATTTTTTTTTCTATTATCCTAACGTTGTTAGCTAGCAATTAAACTATATTCAATATTTTTTTTATAAAGAAATTATATTAATTCTTAATCTAATTAAGTTAATTGACATGGAATTTTACTCATATAATTTATTACACATATATATGAAGGGAGAGGGTCACAAACTTTCTTCTAGAGAAACCAATGTTCATGGCTAAATAATTTATATAAACTATTTAATTAATTATGTTTTTCTCTCAAATCCTATTCGATAGACCATTTACAGATATTGGTAGCTAAAATAAAAGGATTTACCTTTTTCTATAGAGTTTCTTTCTTCTTGCTCAATTCTTGCCATTTTTTTGTAGGGAATTTTACTTCTTTCTAGCATGGCTCAATTCATCATCCATCATCTTTCTTTTCATAAAGAAATGGTGTTTATATATTTACATATTCTTTCCTTACAACTAACGAGTAAAACAAGATATTAGAGCTTTTTTTTTTTTTTCCTTCAAAAAGAGGAGTGATGTCTCCATAAAATTAACTATTTATTTATTTTCCCCGTAATTGTATTAGATTCATTTATAAAAAAAAATCTATTATATTGTAGATCAAGCTTATTTGATTATAAACAAAAAAATAAATACAAGTTGTAATTCTACTAGAAGTAATAGAGACTTTCTTGTATGAAATTGCTTTCGTTCATTATAATACATTTCTTTTCTTATAGGTATAAAAAAAATTTCTTTGTATTTTTTCAAATATATATATATATATATATATATATATATATATATAATTTTAAACTATTATAATGTCTTGTTTATAATTTCCAACTTGCTAAAATGTCAATGCTATTATTCTAATTGCTGAGAAAAATATGAACAATAAAGTATCGATTTAGCATAATATATGTCACGCCTAGCACTTAGACTATCGCGAAGAGAAGAGAGCTCGAAAACAAATAGAGCGGTGAGAAACACCTTAACATTGGATCTAAGAGTTCTTATTAAAAAGGCTATTTGCATACTAGAAAATACAATAATCACCTAGCATGCCCTCACAACTAGATCATCACTCAATTATAAATAGACAAGGCTTTTTATACAAGTCTAATTTATAAATACACAAAAAATTTTAAACTTTTTATACAATTCTAATCTAGTCAATTTAGAGGAATTATTTAAAAAATAAAAGCTTCAAAACAATTTGGTTTTGAGTTTAAAAAATAAAAGATGTGAAACACCGCATTTCATTTAATTATAAGTGAAATAACATTGTTTTATTTAAGGAAAAAAATTAACCAAAAATGACATCATTTTGGGAATGCATTAACAGTCCCTTTCTTCCCTAACGAGACAACTTGCAATTTCTTAGTTTTTTCATGGCTTCAGCTTGGATTTGACCACGATTCTCTCCCTTTTATGCCTTCAAGAAAGGCCAAGAAACATACCACTTCTCTAACATGTATGTGTATTACATGTTCAACCCAAAAACACACGGCTTTGACCCTCTAAAATGCTGCAAAATCTGGTGTGAAAATGGCAACCCAAACATATTTGGCCAAAGAGTCAATCATGATGAAGGATTGAGATAAACTTCAAGAGACCAAGGCCATGATCATGCTACTAAAAAAGGTTTTAGAACTTTCATCATTGCCTATAAATAGAGAGACAAAGTAAGAAAGAAAAGGATCCAAGATTAAGATAAAAATACAAGAGGAAAAATGATAGTTGTTTGATTTAGAAATATCAATGGGGAGAATGAAGAAAAGAGAAGAAAACTTAAAGAGAAAGAAACAAAACTCATAGAGAGAGAAAACCGACCAAAACCAAACCATCTTGTGGCCCAACCATTATCTCTTCCATCAATAGCCACCATATATGCTCATCCCTTGTCTAAAACTAGCCCGGTATAAGACCTTAACTCTCTTCCTTTTTTTTCTTCTTTTTGCCCTAGTCTCTTTTGCATAAAGGTTATTATTCACTTAAATTTTTTTTTATTTTACTAGCTTTGAAGTAGCATTAGATTTATTTTATAAAATTGTGTTATCATATTTTTACATGTGCATGTGTGAAATAATTCATTTTTGAAAAATGATAACTTTTCACTTGTGTATTTTTTTTATTTTATTTTATTTTATTTTTAATGGCTTATAAATATAATAAGAATCATTTCTTAAAATTGTGCTGTTACCTTTTTACTGAATGTGAAAAAATCATTTTTTGAATTATCTTATGTTATTTGAATTGGATTTGCAATAGAGTTAGCTTTATTTTGTGAGTTAGCTTCATTTTATTAAATTATGTCAGTTTTCTTTTCATGTACCAATGTTTGTGAAAAAAATTATTTTTAGAAATCAATAACTTTTTACTTATACATTTTTTTTATTGGATTTACAATAATGTTATTATCATTTTTTACATATAGGTTGATGGAATAATCAATAAGGGTCCAATCAGCAAGTCAATACCAATAGTATCAATTTTTACCTACATGTTTAGTTTAAGAAATACACTTGTAACCCTCTAAAATGCTGTAAAATTTGGTGTGAAAAGGTCAACTTATGCATTCTTAACCAAATAGTCAACTATGGTGAGGTATTGAGATAAGGTTAGAGGGATCAATGATCACAATCATGCCACTTAGAAAGGTTTCAAAACCTTCATTTTTGCTTTTAAATAGAGAGGCAAACCAAAAAAAAAAAATAAAGGAATCACAAGCTAGAGAGACAAAATACAAATGATATAGAAAGATAGAAAAAATAAGAGATCTTTAAGTTAATAATGAGAGTTATTTGGGTTAAAAAGTAGCATAAAGGATAAAAGAAGAAGATAGAAACAATAAAAATAAATAAGAAGAAAACCTAATGAAAGAGATAGAAAACCAACAAAAACCAAACCAACTCATGGTTCAACCACCGTCTCTACCACAAGTAACTACCATAATAGCTTCCCTCTTGTTTGAAACTAACTCCAATGTAAAACCCTAGCTAATTTCCCTCCTTTTTGTTACCCTAGTTTTTATTTTATTTTTTTTAATGGCTTTAAAATGTGCTATCGCCATTTTACATACACATGCATGTGAAAAAAATTCATTTTAGAAAATTTTTTATATTTAACTCATGCATTTTTTTGTCTTTTTAGTAGTGTTACTTTCATTAGTAAAATTATATCATTGCCTTTTATTTATGTATATGTGTGTGAATATTTATTTTTCAAATGAAGAATAAAAACACATCGACGAGTTTTCATCATGTTTAATGTTATATTTTGATCAAAGCTTGGGTTTTAACAGCTAGGTCAATGTTTCTCCTAGTTTTACGAACCGATGTAAGCCTAATGCACATTTTTAACTTCAAAATGATTTTAAAAATGAGTTGACGAGTTTTTATTATGTTAATATCATGTTTGGATTAAAATTCATTTTTAATGGTTAGGTCATTGAGTCTCCTAGTTTTAGGGATTGATGCAAGTCTAGCAAGAAGCTTTTAATTAAAAAATAATAATAAGTTATAAAACTCATGATTCAAAGCACGTCGCAAACTAGACAAACATCAATCAATAATAAATGGCTTGTAAATAAGCTCATAAATTAATTTGGACAATAATAGCATGTGTAGAAACAAATTTAGGAGAAAATACATAATTAAGGTAACATTTCATTTGAACGTATATGGTAATGGTGATTTATATCTTCCCTTAAACAGTAAAAGCACACGCAAAAGAAATATAGATATGAATAAAACCCAACAAAAATAAATATTAGTGCAAAAAAATAAAGTATAAGATCAAAATATCAACATTAGTAGTTCAAAGATTAAATTTAACATTTGACAGAAGATCATGATTTGATCTAAACTAAAAAAGGAAAAAAGAGTTGCTAGGTAAAGCACGTGACCTAAAAAAGAGTTACTCATGACCCAAGCCTTTTACAAATTATATAGGGTTAGATTAGTCATTTTTCTTTTTCTTACACACTAAAATTACTAACCCTAGAACTAAAAGACAAGCCTATTGCTCAAGGATGTTTTGGTTTTTTAGTTTGATCACTTTGATGCTCTTAAAGATAAAATCAACATATCTTTATCATTAGGATTTTTTCTCATTTAATATTAGTTTATTGTATATTTGAAGGTCGCATAAGGGTATTTTAGTAGTTGACATATGTTAAATATTATTTAAAAAAAAAAACCTTATAAAGCATGTATAACACAAGCAAACATATGGATGGCCCCAACACTATTCAAGTGACACTTACAAAGTCGTAAAAAACCTTATAGAGCATGCATAACACAAGCAAACATGTGGATGGCCCCAACACTATTCAAGTGACACTTACACAGTCGTCTAACCACCAAACGTTGTATTCCATGTCAACATTTGGAAGGTTACAGTGCCCCTTATATAATGATGTGATGCATGGACCAAACGCGCCTCTACTTTAGCATCGGTGGCCATTTCTTTTTCTTTTTCTTCTTCTTCTTCCTGAGTTCATAATAGCCCCTTCAAAATTTCAAACTAGCCCCTTCAATTTTTTTCCTTCACATTTGGTCCTTGTCCTTTTGATTATTTTTTTTTTATTTTTAATAAGCTGTAAAATTATATATGTTTTTAATTTCATCCTTTTTATTTTTTTAATATTTCAAATTTGATCCTAATTCTTCAACTAGTATTTTTTATTTTTAATATTCTATAAATTATATAAAAAAATTTCAATTTCACCCCTTTCATTTTCTAATCTTTCAAATTTGATCCTAATTTTTTTATTTCTATTTATTTGATTTGTGATCATTTTTAGATTTTGTTTTACAATTTAATCCTTCATGAGTCTTTTTTTTTCCATCAAATTTGATCCCTGTTGTTTTTATTGCTATCTTTTTTTCTTTGAAAATTTTTTAAATTGATATTTTTTTACAATTTCATCTTACAAAATTAAATTGATCGGAAATTAAGTTTCTTGATTAAACCCTAGTAAACAGTTTCAAGGATTGTAAGTTTTAGAAATTAGAGTAAATTTAAGAGTTTTTCCTGGGTTAGCGCTATTGTTTTTTCCTTTTTGAAGTTAATGTTTTAATTTTACCTATTTTTTTAGAGTTTTCTTGTATTATTTTTTAAAGCTTGTCTTCTATAGGATTAGTCTCATGTTCATGACCAAAGTCATCAATTTCACAAGTTAACATTAATTGACTTTATTTTTACCTATTTTTAAATTAATTTATTTCAATTTCATCTTTCAACATTTAATTTATTTGAAATTGTTCTTCCTACCTTTTTTTTTCCTTTTCTTTCTATTTGGTTATCTTGATCCTGAGCCCCTGGTTGTGAGGTTTGCAAGGTAACCCAGATTAACTATGAATTGTTTTTTTTTTACGGGATTAGTCTTGAGTTTATAACCAGGGCCACTAGTTTTAGAGGTTAAGGCAGACTGGCTTTTTTTTGTTCTTTTTTTATATTTACTTAATTAATTTTTTTTCTTCAACATTTGATTTATTGAAAATTGATCTTCTTATTTTTTTTTCTTTTATTTCTATTAGGTTATCCCAAACTTATGCTCATGATTGTAGGATTTACGAGCTAACCCAAGTTGACTTATATTTTTTTCATTGTTTTCTTAAATGAAATTTCTTTTTGGTTTCCTTCCTTCAATGTTAAGGTGTTCGATAATCAAACTTCATGATTTTATTCAATTTTCTTTCAAACGCAATCATCATGGTATCATGATTGGGTCAAAGATTTTTCATCTTGACCTGGGTTGGCTTTGATCGAGTTTTTTCAACCATTTTCTAACTATATTTTTTCTTAATTTTCATTCTTCAACATTTTATTTTCTAGAATCGAGCTTTGGGTTTTTTGTTCTTTTCAGTTTTTGTGGAGTTATCATATTCTCATTTGATTTATTAAGAATTGATCTTCAGATTTTTTTTTACGTTTCCTTTTATGATATTATCTTAATCTTATGTCATAGTCACAAAGTTTACGAGTTAACCTGGTTTAACTGAGGTTTTTATTTTTATTATTATTTTTCCTTTTAACATTGAATTATTTGATAATTTGGGTAAGCCCAGGTCAGGTTCTTCTTACCATTTTTTCATTGTCTTTTTTTTATCTGTTTATTTATTGTTATTGCATTTTTTAATTATATTATTTAAATTATCAATTGAACCAATGACTCGAGTCTCAAAATTTGTTTTTAGCATTCTTGGTTTACATTGACAAAACTTTTGCCTGGCTCACGGTGAAGCATAGACCACAAATCTAGTAAATCCTAAATTCAAACCTGGTGTCATATTTTTAAATTTGAGTTTGTTTAAGTTTTAAGAATAATATATTTATGAGATATAATATTAATATTAATTTTGGATCGACTTATTATAGGATTGAGGTAGATCCATATTTGATCTATTCAATATGTATTCTATTATTGTTAATGAATTTATTTTCTATTTATTGACATAGATGATTCTCAATTTATTTAATTAGATGTGTGCATAAGCTTTCTGATTTACACTTGATATTATTTATGTGAAAAAACATGTTGCAAATGCTTGTATGTTCATTTTCTTTGTTGAAAAAACATATTTGGCACGCGGCAAAGCGTGGGTAAACTTGTTAGGTTTTTGAATATCATACACGCAGCGGAAACAATAAAACAAAAATAATTTGGGTGTCCCTGGGATCCTATATCTAGAATTGTTTTAAGGGTTTTTTTACTTGGAAATTTAATCTTCTTTTATTTTGAATAATTCTTTAAAGGCTAGGTTGTAAAAAACCACAAGTTATCCAATTGTCCGGCCTTCAACACTGATCCACACAAACCACTAGAGAGAAATCTCCTAAATCTCTATTTAAAAGAAATGGATTACTATGCTTAAAGTGTTAACTCTCTATTCTGTGAATTACATAGTTTTTCTGTATAACAAACAACAACTTCACAATAAGATGTATAGCTTACTTTTATAGGAAAATTTGAAGAAAAAACCCTACAAATTAGCAAGCTTTCATTTTTTCCCCTAAATAATATCCATATATTAATTCAGAATAATTTTAGAAATTAAGTCCTTACTTGATTTTTCTTGTCTAGAAATATAATCCATGTATTAATTATATTATAGTTCTTAATTTTTAAAATATATTTTAATCAAGTCATATTTAATTAAATCATATTAGTTTAATTTCTGACTAGTGATTCTTAATGTGTATGTCCCATTAGGTTCCTAATATGTTGATCCAAATATAAATTATAATTCTAATTAAATAGAATTTTTTTTAAAGTAAATAATTTATTTTATCATCAATTCAACATTTGATTAATTTATATTTGAAGATTAGGTGTGTTATACTCGACATCGCGGCAACCTTTAAAAATTCAATCGCGAAAGAATAACTTTATGGCATCTTGTTCTTGGGGGGAAAGATCTTATTTAAAGAGTCGCTACCTACTGTTATAGTCACTTAAAACCCTAACTAATCAACAGAGATTTTATGGTATAGTACTGCTTATACAAAAGAGAAGATATTATTACCTCTTAAGCGTCCTACGTAAGGTAAGTTGTATTACTAGTTTTGTCTTAAATTGCTAAGAGTTTGTTGGGTTATGCTATCGATAGTCTGCTTGTAATATTCTTGAATCTATGGTCAGTGAATATTCAGATGCGAATACTTTCAACTCTGTTATTGGTAAATATTACATAACATAAAAAAAGTATAGTATTCCTAACTCTAGCGCTAGTGAATAAACCAGTAAAATTTGAATTAAAAGCAAAGCATACATAGTTTTTGTTATTTTTTTACATATAAAAAAAAGACAGATATGTATTGCATACCAGATTCGTATTTTACAGTAAAAATCTACAAATTAAATATACTGTAAAATAAATTAAAAATGGTCCACAAATTTTTTAAAAATTTTCTAATATCACAAAGGAGCTCATTTGGCCAGATATCAAAACAAAGAAGAATAAAATAAAAAGAATTAATATAAGGGTGTATTTTGTCAAACACACTCTTAGCCCAGAACAAATTGGGTTAGCTGGGACCTGACACCCAAGCACAGCCTAATCTCAACTGTTTTCTATTTATTTATTTTTCTACTGAATTTAGCTCAGCTCATACAGGTTGGGATACTAGCTGAAACGAGTGACTCGGCTGGCCATTAGGTGCCTGCACAGTCACGGATGAATTAAGTTTCATGTGCAGTAAGAAGTGAATTATAATTGCATGCACAGTAAGAAGTGAATTATAATTGGAAGAGAAGAACTTACCTGGTTCGCTAGAGAAGAAGCCGATGATGGTGTGATGGCTGACCGATGCTACCTCCTCTCCTCTGTTCTTTCTCTGATTTTCTAGTTCGCTGGAGACGAAGCCAATGATTGTGTGATGGATGACCGATGCTACCTCCTGTCGTCTGTTCTTTCTCTGGTTTTCTTTCTGTCTTTGTTCTGTTGTTTCTCTCCCTGTGTTTGCTCGTTCTCCCTACGTTTTTCTCCTGGGTTCTGTCACTGTTTCTGGTGCAGTTGCTGCTGAAGATGGAGCTCTGGAGCTGCTACTGAAGACGAAGTCGAGGGCGTGTTGCAGGATTACAACAGTATCACCTTTTGTTTCTCTCTTCTGTTCGTTCGTCCCCCTGTTTTTTTCCGTCCGTGTTCTCTGGTCCCCCCCGGGTTCTGTGGGGCTTTGTCTATTCGTTCCTCCCTCGTTCTTTGTGGCCTTTCTCTGGCTTTTATAAAGCCAGGGAATGCCATGCAGTTGCCTCTAGATAATGAGGCGACCGACCGTTGTTGCAGGAGACATCGTGGGCAGCTGGCAGGGAAGTGGTTCATGAATGAAGAAGGTGATGAACATTTTTCTTTGAAACGGCGCCGTTTTCACCTTAAATGGATATTTTCAATTTACCCCCTGAATTTCTGACATTTAGCAATTGGATCCTTATGGAAATCTTTGTGTTTTTTTAAAAAAAATTTTACCCCTGGATTAATTGCAATTGAACCCCTGAATTTTGGTGTCATTTACAAAACAATCATTGGTTCCAATTTAATCAATGCAATTTTTATTAGGCTCTTCAACTTTAATTCTTTCAAAATTACTTCTAGAAAAAATCAATTCACTCCTCTATGGTATCATCACCTATTCACTTATGTCCTTGAACTTTAATTTCTTGCAATTTTGATCCAAATCAGCCCCAAACTTTGATATTTATTCAATTAAGCCCTTGATTGCATTAATTAAATAAATCAAAGTTTAATTAAGTCCATAAACTTATCATTTCTTCTAATTTTTGACCAAATTGACTCCTAAATTTATAATTTCATCCTTATTAGTCCTTAAACTTTCACCTCGTATTGTCTTGACCCAATTCTCAAATTATTTTTTATTCATTTATTTTTTTTTATTATTATTTTAAAAAAAAATCAAAATTTAGGTTATGACAAGGTGCATTGTCTAGTAATATTTCTTGATCTCCCAAATATTTGAAAAGTCATTGGTAGTTTGACTTAACCTTTCAATGATAGGTTTCTCAGCGTAATTAACATCATTTCATCAATAATGTTTCGATTTAACATTAAAGCATGAAGTATGTTTATCATGTTAAATCATGTTTGTTCTCTATATAATAATTATTGATCATGTGAATAAGATTTGAAATTTTTATCAAATCTCATTTTATCTTAACTAAGGATTTCTCAGTCAATACTATTTGAGAACATATGAAATATTTTTTTCTAATTCATGTAGGGTGATGAATCCTCTTTTGATCACTCAAGCACTTTCATATAGTTCATGTTATACTCAATGCCTACCTCTTTGTTACTTCAAGTAAAATAACATGTAATAAAATCAAAATATAATATTCTCTATATAAAATAACTTTGCGGTCTCAAGTTTAAGAATTACTTGTATAACTGTCACGTGAGCCTTTTCATAGACTTAAATGATCTCTCTATATGAAATTCTCATACAGGTCAATTCAATGTACATGTTATATGACAACCACTTACATATTAGTTCTATGTATCTCTTATATCTCAGCTTATGAAAACAAATACTTCATTTTATAAATAAAAAAATATAATATGTATCAGTCTCTATATTTTTAATAAATGTTTAATATTTAAAAGAGTATTGACCATGAATATTTTAAAAATAATATTTAGATGCAATAAGAATCTCATAATTATAACAATTTTATAATTTTCTTTACAAAGTATTTTTGTCTCGTGAACTTTATCTTTATTCTAGATTTATATATCGAATATTAAATTTATTAATCTAATATTATAGAAATATTAAAAATAAATTAAATTTTTATTAATAATAAATATATATTTATGAATATAATGATATTACATTCGAAATGGCTACTGTTATATTAAACAAAATAGCTAGTTTTTCCTAGACTATGTGCATGTGTGGGAAACATGAATATATATAGTCATAGTGTCTGTGTTGTTTTAAGGTCTCCCTTTCTTTTATATTATTTATATATTTAAATGGTGTGGAGCAATCATTTTTTCTCTACACCCAAAAGCATAATGGATTACAACATTAATCTAAAATGCATTCCTTTTTTATATATATTTTTTCATTTTTTTTCCAACTTTCCTCTTTTTTTCAACTTTTCTCTGTTTCCTTTTTTTTTGCATTTATTTTTTTTCCAAAATTATTTTTGTTAATTTTACTTTTTAAATATTGAGCTGGTTAAAAATTTTGCTTTGTAATTTTTTTCCTTTAAAATACTATGCATTGCTGCGGTGTTTTCCCACATAGTTTTTCTATTTTATTTTTTTATTTTTCAAAATTATATTTGTCAATTTTGTTTTTAATATTGAGCTGATTAAGAATTTAGTTTTGTAATTTTTTCCTTAAAAAAACTGTGGATTGTTACGGTGTTTTCCCACATAGTTTTTCTATTTTATTTTTTTATTTTTCAAAATTATATTTGTCGATTTTTTTTTTAATATTGGGCTGATTAAGAATTTAGTTTTGTAATTTTTTTCTTTAAAATATTGTTGATTGCTACACTGTTTCTCCGCATAGTTTTTTTTAATGATTTTCACTGAAATTATCTTTTTTTTATTTTATTTTTTAATATTCAGCTGATTAAAAATTACAGTTACAATATGTGAGGAAAACACTGTAACTTTCTTCAGAAATTACAGTGGATTGCTACAATGTTTTTTTCTATTTTGTTATGTTTTTTCCTAAAATTTTCTTTGTCAATTTTATTTTTTAAATATTAAGCTGGTTAAAAATTGCAATTACAAGTAAATATAAGTTTTTTCTCACAAAAAACTATGGATTGATATAGTTTTTCCTCACATGGTTTTTTTCCAATTTCTTTTTTTGTAATATTTTTTTTCCAAAATTATCTTCGTCGATTTTTTTTTATATATTGAGTTGGTTAGAATTGAACTTTGTAATAAAGCTTAATCATGTGGGGAAAACATTGTATTTTTCCTCACAAAACATTGTGGATTGCTACAGTGTTTCTCCACATAGTTTTTTTTCTTATAATTTTTTCTAAATTATCTTTGTCAATTTTATTTTTTGAATATTGAGTTTTTTGGAAATTACAATTACAAGTCATTACAAATAAGGCAAATCATGTGGGGAAGCATTGTAGCTTTCATCACAAAACACTGTGAATTGTTATAGTGTTTCCAACATGATTTTTTTTCTCTTTTTTTGGTGTTTTTTTGTTATTTTTTTTCTAAAATTATTTCTGTCGATTTTTTTTTTAATATTGAGCTAATTAAGAATTTAGCTTTATAAATTTTTTTCTTTAAAACACTGTGAATTGTTGCAGTGTTTTCCCATATGATTTTATTTTATTTTTTTCAAAATTATCTTTATTGATTTTTTTTTAATATTGAGTTGGTTAAGAATTATAATTACAATAAAGCTAAATCATATGAGGAAAGCATTGTAGTTTTTCTCACAAAACACTATGGATTGCTACAATATTTCTCTAAATGGTTTTTTATTTTATTTTATTGGGGAAAATACTGTAGTTTTCCTCACAAAACATTATCAATTGCTACAACGTTTTTCCTCATGGGTTTTTTTCCTTCCAAGATTATCTTTGTTGGTTTTTTTTAATATTAAGTTGGTAGAGAATTTAGCTTTGTAATTTTTTTGCTTTTTATTAACAGAAAAACTAAATCATGTGGCGAAAACACTGTATTTTTCCTCACAAAATACTGTAGATTGCTACAAATCATTTTGTTCAGTCTCTAAATTTTTGATCACCAACACAACTTTTTTTCCGTCATGAAATATTTGCTCCATCATACCTTTAGTTTCTATTATTTATCTAGTGTTGGTTCACAATTATAACACTATCAAGTGTATTTGTTTTATAAGCCCGCGGCAGCGCGCGGGCATGTCATCTCGTGTGTGTATATATATATATTGACAAAAGGGCTTGAACCAACATAACCCAACCCTATTCCTTCCCTTTTTCTTTTTTCTTTTTTATCTTTCTTTTTCTTTTTAATTTTTTAGGGATAGAGTAATTAAGTGATGACAAGTTTTCCCTCTTTATAATGCTAAAGAAATGTATGGTCATCTTAGGAATAGGAAGGGATTAGATCGTACTAATATTCAAGTCTCATTCGTCTATAACAGTAGTAAACTATTGATTTTTTTTAAGAGTAATACCTTTATAAAAACAATAGGTTATTTAATGAGTGAACTAAGCTCAAAATACGGTTTTTGGCTTAGAAAGATACTCTTGCCTTCGTTTTTCATTTTTTTTTATTATAAAAACTTGTGATTTAATGATATAAATAATGGCATGTCATGAAGAAAAAAAATGAAGTTTTTATTTTGAAAATATTTCTTTTCCTGAGGCTAAAACTTGTCAGCTAAATAGTTCCTTTCTTTTTATCAAAAAAAATGACTTTTAGAGGCATGTTAAGTAAAGATAATGCTAATATGTTATTGATGGAACTGAATCTTCAACAAACCCCTCTTCCTAGTACATGATGACCCTTCTCCTCCTATAAGAATATTCTTGAGGTAAGTTCTGTTGCTTCTAACCTCTATTAGTGCTGCAAATACTCAAGTTGATTTCACGATCTTCTGAGCATAATAGAGGCAGACTTTTAGTTCGATACTCACCAGATTATGAGGGAAAAAGGATCAAAGTATCAC
>Ga0325405_1001775_pt1 | contig 22102 bp, 19 predicted proteins | sample PopdelMetagenome_21_FD_205663 | JGI IMG/M metagenome (GOLD analysis project Ga0325405, IMG submission 205663) | Populus deltoides microbial communities from Bellville, Georgia, United States - Xylem-Control-R2 | ecosystem: Host-associated > Plants > Phyllosphere > Stem > Wood/Secondary xylem...
GGTACCCTACTCTCTTCCCCAGCACCTTAGTAATTAGGGTTTCTTCCTACTTTTTATGTAATCTCCTTTTCTCAGCAGCGGACAATCAGATCGCAGGACAATCCTCCTCCTCCTCCTCCTCCTCCTCCTCAGAACAGTATCCTTCAAACAGTCCTTCCTCGTCGACTCTGTCCCCCATAAGAGTACCCTTACAGGACTTGCACTTGGGCTCCTCCACATTCACAGGCTCCTCGTCCTCTCTGACAAAGCCCGTTCCTTCCCCATCCATGACGTCTCCAACACCAACTTTTACTTTTTTGTATCACCACGTTCCTCCAAATCTTGCTTTTCAACAGATTGGGTGTCCCCTCGCCGAACACAGAGTGTGTACATTTTTTAGATAGTTGATAGTCCAGCTTCCTATCTAATTTAATTTAGATCATAAACTAGGTATATACTCAAATTCTGGTGCAGGACTTTTTGAGTCCTTGAATTTTCAATCTGGGATAAATCTAATCTCCATCATCTATTCCATTGACAATTTATATGCTAAAAGTCGAAATTCATATTTATTTTGCTGTTTTAGGCAAGGCACTTGGGATTTTTTGAGGGTTGGGTTGCCTCGACCTAATTGTGATTATTCACGTTATTAGCAATTAATTAGTCTTAATAGCCATTTAGTGGTGCCTACCTTTGAGAACTCAAAACCAATTGCTTGTTCCAGAGCTCAAGATTCCAATAAAGGATGGAGCAATATAGCTGAAATGGGTGAAACAAACGCGAAAATTTTAATTCAACTGAACAATCAGGGGCAGGTTCTTATTAATACGTTCCCTGATTCCCTCACAACCAGAAAAGAAAAGCCTTATCTTATTTGAGAGGAAAAGAAAAAGAATAACAGACACTAAGATAATCATGCAGTAGAATAGGATTAACTTGTATAGCGTGGGGGAGGGGGGCGGGGGGCGAACGGTGGCACGATACTTGCACAGGAAGACATGATAGTATGAAACAATGGCTGACTATCAGGGGGCAGAATTCCTGGTACGGATCAGTCCAGATTAGCAATGACAGCATCAACCACCTCTTGTGTGGTGCTGTCTCCACCAAGGTCTTTGGTTCGACACTTCCCCTCAGATATTACATGCTTCACTGCAGTCTCAAGTCTATCAGCAAATGAAGGAAACTGAAGGTGTCTCAGCATCATGGCAGACGAGAGGAGCAAAGCCACTGGATTTGCCTTCTTTAGTTCCACCATTTTTTCTTTTCCCACGTTTCCAGCAGAAGCACCTTGCTCAAAAACAGCATAATCAGCTCCCACATTACCTGTAGTCGCCAAAAACTAAATAAATTATAAGGCAAGCTTATAGAGCTGATAATAACAGAAAAGGTCCAAAGGACGTGGAACAATCAAGCTCCTAACAGCTTCAAGATTAGGATTCCTTAATCTATAACTCCTTAAAGAAGGTAGGGAAAAGTCTTTTGCAGAATTAGAACTTTAACCAAATTCATACCTCCTGGCATGACACCAGTGCCTCCAGCTATACCAGCAGCTGTATTTGCCACAAGATTGCCATAAAGATTAGGAGTAACCTGTACAGAGCATAACAGAACTTTCATTAGTGAAAGGTCTAAAGTCAAAAGTGCTAAACAGTTGACAATCAAGCATGCATAAGACTATTGATTGCAGACAGTGGCCACTGCAAGAAGCTCAGTGAGGAGACGTGAAAAGACAAAACTGCAAGTCTAATTCTCAATTAGTTTACACCATGGTTTTAGCATCCTTGTATTATTAAATAGGGTTCTTCATTTAATCACACGACAATTTTTTCCCTAACCATACGAACTGATAATTCTCTCACCACAGCAAATGCTACCGAGAGACCTGCTGCTGAACAACAGACTTGTTCCGACACATCAAAACCGAGGTTGCATACCAACACCATAAATACATAGAAATCACCTAATAATGAATAACATCCCCCATAGACACCAATTCAAACAATAATGAACAAGAGTTTTCAAAAAATCACTTACCATCACATCAAATTGCTCAGGTTTCGAAACCAGCTGCATACAGCAATTATCCACAATAATCTCAGTATACTTTATACTCGGATATTTCTTCGCAACCTCTCTGCAAGACTCCAAAAACAGCCCATCTGCAAGTTTCATAATATTTGCCTTATGCACTGCCGTCACTGTCTTCCTATTATTCAAATAAGCATACTCAAATGCATACTTCGCAATTCTCTCTGAGCAAAACTTTGTTATCACCTAAAAACACATTCGTCACCATCAACACACCATTATATATATATATAAAAAAAGGAACAAATCACACACAACAAAAAGTAATTATTCAAAATGAAACAAATAATCGTCAAATCAGTTTTATAAGATTTCAATCTACCAAAAACTCGAACTTGAATAAGCAAAACATAATTATCACAAGAGAGACTATTGATCATGAGGTGCTATAGAATAATACTAGTTTAGGTTCTTCCCGGAATCACTTCCGGGAAAATCCCTTCCATCAAATCAACATGTCCCTTTAGTGGGTCACAAATATTCAATGATCATGATAATTAACAAAACCATTAACTAATGATTAACACAATAAACAACAAAACAATTCACTAAGTCAAACAAACAATAAAGGTTGATTACTTTAAGGCTTTCAACAACACCAGGAACCACCTCATGCTCAAGCCCAGCGTATTCCCCTTCAGTATTCTCTCTAATAACAACAATATCAACATTTTCGTGCCGTGTAGGCAACCCTGGCAAATTAAAACAATTAACCAGCGAAGCATACAAATCCAATTCCTTCCTTAACGAAACATTCAGCGAGCTGACACCACCACCGACCGGAGTCCTCAATCCTCCTTTCAGACAAACTTTGTTTTTCTTAATCGATTCGATAACTTCTTCCGGAATGCGATTCATGTCGCCGTGGACTTCGTATTTCTCGAAGTAAACCGGTGCGTGCATCGCTTGCATTACTTGTTCTACTGCGTTGGTGACTAAAGGCCCGATTCCGTCTCCGGGGATGAGGGTGACTGCGCGTGGTGTTCCGTCTCCGGGTCGCGGCATGTAGGTAACGGACCGGGAAGTTGGGATGGGGGTTAGAGAGAAGGAGGTGGTGGGTTTGGTTAGGGCTTTGAGGAGGGAGAAAGACCGGCGAGCCATGGAGGCTTAGGGATTTTTTGTGTTTGATTTTTGGAAATTAGGTCTTGGAGGCCATCAAAGGAGAGGGAGAAAAGAGCGGGTATTTTGGTAATCGAGGAGACTAGAATAGAACGGAAGAGGAAATGTTGAGGAAAGTTTAAATTTAGTCCCTATTGTATATATTATTCTCAGTTAAATTCTAAAACAAGAGACTCTATCAATCAGATATCAGATGTTTTGAAATTTTTCGGTTAGGTCCTTCCGAGAATATTTGTTAAAATTGTCCATATAAGAAATATAAATATTGATACAAATCCGGATATAACCCAACTCAGGACCCGAAAAGCTTAATAATTTAATACAAAATAATAATAATAATAACAACAAAGTTATACATCAACCTACCTATTTGTTTTAAGTAGTGTTTTAACACTTTGTTTTAATTAAGGGAATTATATCCTTCATTTGACAAAAAATAAAAAATAAAAATTCGAGTTAAATTCAACCCTTCAATGTTTTGAGAAACAATTTTTTATTTTTTAAGAGAAAAATAGGATTCAATGTTGAATATATCCTGTGTTCCTCTTTGCTAAAGTCAGCTTCGGGCCTTCAAAGGTTCATCAACAGCTAGAGAAGCTTACACCTATAACACCATTACCTGCTGCCTTCCTTGTCTTTGGTCGAACTATCTGCACCGTAATTGCCTGTAAACTACATCACATCACATCACATCACATCAGGGTTCTTAGTTTGGAAAGCTTCCCTCTCAACAATTTATCTTGGAAGGTGATGGGATATTTGAACCTTTTAAAGCTACAACGATGATTAGGGCAATTATAGAGCTCACTTGGCAGTCTGCATATAGCAGTTTGGTTTATCTTTCTGCATCGGAACCAGGATATTACTCGGCATAGAGTACGTAAATTCGGTGACCCTCAAACTCAAACAGTTGAGTTCAGAAGATGACGAAGTATACAATGAGTACCCACCCCTAGTTGTCACCAGTAGCTATTTCTTTCAAAGTTTTGCAGCCTGATAATGAGCAATGACAAGGAAATGCCAACATCTGATGCCTAACTCATCTAACAACAGATCAGATAAAAGGAATTTTGGATTAAAAGACAAGGACGGCAAAACCATAGGCATCCTCATAGATCGCCTACACACGCAATTATCAAGCACTCAATTCTTCATCTAACAAATGTTGAAATAATTGAACGTTCATGCATACAATGTACGGATTAAAACTAACAAATAATTCTCTAGCAATCACATTTGCGAAAGAAGAAGTGAAATATTTTTTTTTCTAACCATACAAAAATTAACTTCAATGAAGCTCAGAAAACCTTTTTTAATGGCGGATACCATCTCTCAATATAATGAACATAAAAGGGATCCTTCCAGAGTGTCAAAGAAAGTCAAAAGTTCTATTTGAAAAAGCCTCCATATAGCGTTATACCCAAGAAATAAGAAAACCTAATTCTCAGCTATTAACCAGCTTCAAAACCTTTTCTGCCAACAATCCATTTATGCTGAATCAACATTCGTAGCTCCTTTTTTTCACGCATCAACCATGAAACAGCTGGCCTTAAAATGCATATACAAAAATACCTGAACTAGAGGGTTGGAGCAGGAGAAGCCACAGTACCACCCAATCCCATCTTCTGCCCCAACACTGTAAGCTGCTCAACGAACTCAATTCCAGTGAGGATTTCTGTTGTTCCATATATAACATGCTTGACAGGCTGCTGACGCTGTGCAAATTCTTGTAAGCTTCCATACTCCATATAATTACCACCACCAATCATAAACACTATAGCTTCTTTAAATGGCCCTTTCAGATGGCTGCCACTGGTCCCAGAGCCTGACTTGGGAGCTCGAGGATCAAACACAAGGTAAGAATCCACATCAGGATTTGGCCTCCCCTCCATCAAAGCTTCCACAATCCTCGTTAATGCCAGCTGCCTATCGCTAGATAATAAATTCTTCACACCAGCTGTCACAGCGCTAATTGACTGCCCATAAAGTTTTTCAGCCCAATCAACAATGTTACTTCGACTGGCAGAATTTGATGATGCCAACGACACATTTAAGGACTTCATTTTCTTCACATACTGGAATGCACAAGTATCAACCTCAGACTCCCTTAGAGAAGTTTCAATGGCTTCCACTTCTGACGGATTAATACTTTCAGAACATATAAGGTAAATGATTGCAAATCTGAGCTTATCCATCTTGGTTCCTTTCCCTCTAAGCACACCCAAAAGTTCATTCCGATCAATCCCTCCTCTGACCATCATGTCATTCTCTTTTTTCGCATAGGAATCAAGAGACCTCTCCTTGATCTCACCCAACAAAACAGTTGCAATGTTTGTGTGCTTATCAATCACCTGCTTCCGCTCTGTCAATTCAGGCAGAGAGTTCACAGCATTCATCAAATGCTTGGTGTTCCCAATCAAGTCCGTCCCATCAAACTCAGCCCCATCAGTTCCTCCAGTCCTCCTATTAACCTCATCAACATCCTTCTTATACTTGTTCAATTGAGTCTCAATTTCCACTGCAACTTCAGGAAACTCCAGGGACCCATTTGCCACCCAAAATGGATCAGAACTATCCAATTCATATGACCTCATCCCACCCTTTTCCCCTGGCACACTCAACCTGTTAAGCCTCAAGCCAAGAACATCATGAACAAGAGGAAGATACCTAAAATCATGTTGTATTCCAACTGACAATTCAAAATTTCGATCAAATATACACAAAACTGGCCTCTGAAATGAGCTCGCAAAACCCCCACCTTCTGTAAACAAATTGTTCTTTGACAATAAATGATCTCTCAACTTCTGATCTAACACCGACGCCACCATCTCTGCTGGCCCTCCACTTGGACACCTAATAACTGGCACAACAGCGAGTGTTGCCAACACACAAAATAACCCACTAGCAACCTTCTCAACAATCTCCTCAATCTCTCTATCACCAGCAGATGGATCATTCAACTGAACATAACAAAACTTCTGCGCCAACGAAAACAAGTTATGCTCCAAAGTCACAAACTCCAAATACTGGTCATGCACCTTCAAAATCTTATCTATGGACTCCGAATTCAATGTCCCTGATGCAAGATCCTCAAGAAGCGGACGAGGAATAGATGATGAAAAATTAAGGTGCAAGCTATCATAAAGCGAGCGGGACGCATCAGCAACAATCCTCTGAACATTAACTTGACTTGGTTGAACAAAGTACACAGCAGGGACATCATGGACAGGCTTTCGATCCTTGTCAATAAGGAAATAAAGAGTAACCCCATGTTTTCTCAGATCCTTGACATGAATCAATGGAGATAATATATTTTGACAAAATTTATCATAGATCAAGATCTTGTAAACCTCTTCATTAGCAGTACCAGTTGCATTCAAAGGTTGGTTCAGATTTAGCATCCGGATTATACATTCTGCAGCCCCCAAAAAAAATGAAATTACAAAACTTGTTCAATAAACACATCAGATTAAACAAAAAGGAAAAAAACTTTTAAGTGTAATTTGGGATCGAATCTAAATAATACAAAATGGGTTCACATCAAAATCAAAACTTACTCACTAAATACATGAAATTAAGCAAAAAGGAATGAACTTAAGAGGTTATTTGGGCTTAAAACTAAGTAATAACAAATGGGTTATTGCTTCATTCCACAAGAGATCTAAAGAGAGAGGGAGAAAAGGCACTGACCTGTTTGTTTTTGACGCAGATTGAGAGCCATAACAGTAGGAAAAAGAAAAAAAATCTGAACTTGGTGAAATCTCGGAGTGTAAATTTGTTAGTTGTTACTCTCTAGTCTCTCTCTCTCTTCAATTTATCCCTTCATTGTTAGCTTCCCTGTCTAAAATGGAGAGATCAGGGGTTTGGCTATATATGCTGGATTCAATGACGTCGGCTTCATTATAGTGTGATCTTGATTATCCGATAGAATTATAACACGTCATATGTTTAGAATTCATTTTCTTGACTTTGTTGACTATTACTCGACCTAACCAATGAGGAACTGCCACGTAATTGACATGAAGCATTAAATATGTGGTCATCTGCCCGATTTTTAGAAACAGGCAAAAGAAGAGGGAGGGGAGTGTGGAGGAGAAGAGAGAGAGATTCTGGCTATGGAAAAAAATTTGTGTTTGAGAAACAAATATTGGGTTTTAAGGCATGGAAAGAGCATTCCTAATGAAAAGGGTCTCATTGTTTCCTCTATGGTGTTACTACCTATCTTTTTAAAAACTCTTATCTTTTATTCCTAAACCTGTTTCAGTGCTTGTTTATAACCAGTGGGTGATTTTATAACAGGAAAATGGGATCAAGGAAGAATACCAATTAGCAGATGAAGGTGTTGGTCAGGCACAGTTGGCTGGAGAATTGTTCCTTAAGGTGTGTATTTCAGTGTGAAGATTGCATTTTTCAAAAAGATAACATTTTTCATGTTTTATCCTTCTATTCTGCGTTCAATTTTCCTATGTAATCTATTTGCATAGACTAGCTAGTTCTTAGGCTTTGTTCTAATTTTATGGGTATCGTAATTCACAAAATAAAAGGGCAATTCTGATTTTGAAAAAAATTGACACCTTTTTCGGGCAAATCTTTGAATTCCTAGAGTTAGAGAGGTTTAGGATGTTATAGTCTATGGCTTGAGGTTTTTCAATTTCATAAGCAGCAAAGCATGGAAGGTCCTTTAGAAAAACTAAGAAGTTCAGGTTTCTGATGATGGTTTGAATATTCAACACTGTTGAAGAGGCCAAACCTTGGGATGAGAAGGAATAGTTGAGTTGATTATGTGAGTTTTCAAAATTATGTACTTCAACTTGCTTTCTATGCCTGTTTGAGCACTACCCAAAACTTTTGCAAACTTTGTACCGTAAAGACATAAAAGGACCAAAGAAATCAAAGTTTGGCGTGTCTTAAAATTGACAAGAGATTATGGGAAGAAAGTAGTTGTTTCCTGTAGGAGTTTTGTTGAGGGTGGACAATCAAATACTATTTGCAAGAGAATATAAATGTATGCATGTCAGCTGGGAATATCACTCTAAGAATTATGCAAGAATGGGGCACATTGGAAAATGATGGTATTCTGAGTTTGGATAGACTGTGGTATCACTTTGTTGGAAGCATTTGTGGATGACAAAGAGACAGAAAATGAAAGATTTCTAGGATGTTGTTGTAGAGATAATTGACGTGTGAGAGAGTTTAAGGAGGGAATTTGAAAAGCCAATATTTAAAAATGCTTGATGTTGTTATAGAGGATGGTTTGACAAAAGGTTTTCAATAAACAAGGAGAAAGTAAAGACTGAACAATATGGCAAATGAGAGTGGAGACTCTGGGTGGGGAGTCTGCACTTGGTAGCATACAAGGACATATCATGCTGAGCATCAAATAACTTTGTTTATGCTTTTGTGAATTCTTTTTGCCAATGTTATCAAGGTTGGCAGTATAAATAAGGAGAAAGCTACAATTGCTAATGGCTTGATGGAACTCTTTTTTATCCCTTAGTAATTGGCTTTCTTTAACTGCAGTTGTTGATTTCCCCCTTCAGCAAATTTAAGAGTCCGCTGCATATCCAGCTAACTGTATAATCTGTGCAGGAATTGAAAGAAAGAAACATACCACTTGAAAGTGTTCGCATCTGCTACTCTCCATTTGCAAGAACGAGCCACACTGCCAAATTTGTTGCATCTGTTTTGAATCTTCCTTTTCAAGGTCCTCAATGTAAAGTGAGTTACTGAACCCAATGAGCATTCTTTATTTAGTGCATCTACTTATCTGCTGCACCGAAGTGCTTGAAAAGTGTCGTTCCTCATAATGCCATTCACTAGGAAAATTATCTATAATTAGCAAGGGTTGGCAGACCAGATGTTATGCCCCCCCCCCCCCCCCCCCAAACCCCCAACATGCAAAGAAGTTGCATGGTTATCTTTCATTTTATTGGGCTGCTGGCCATGTAAGCTCCTCCGATGACCTGAGTCTATGGTGCTACTTTGTTACCATCTGAAGAAAATAATCTGCTGAACATCTGGTCTCTTTTCTATCAGAAACCTGTGTTCAGTCAATTAAATGTAATGAATTTTTTCTTGTATGTTTGTTGTTATTCCTCATACTCATTATAAAGTAAATGCTACTTGGCAGATGATGGGAGATCTTCGAGAACGCTACTTTGGTCCTTCATTTGAACTTTTTTCACATGATAAGGTAACACATTTGTGGAGTTTATTTTAGATTTTCTTGCCATAAGGCTACTAGATTAAGGGTCTTTTGTACATGTATATGGTAAGATGGAGTACTCACTGCAACAATGGCCTCACTCAATAACCCGCACCATCTAAGCCAAAGAAGCACAGCCCTTCCCACTAGCAATTGAGGCTTACTTTTTTTCTTTCTCAATCGACAGTATCCTGAGATATGGGCACTTGATGAGAAAGATCCATTCACGCGACCAGAAGGTGGAGAAAGTGTTAATGATGTCGCTACTAGACTTGCAAGTGCTCTGGCAATTATCGAGTCAGAATTTCAAGGGTAAGCATGTCCATGTTTCTTTGGCATTATGAAAAGCATGATCCAGAAAATGAGGAAACAGTTTTAGTACCCTCAGTATTATCACCTTATAATCCATCAAAGTGTTTTTAGGAAATATTGAACGTTTCTGGGAACATATAAAAGAAACCCATTCTTTTTCAAGTTGCATTTTAATGTGAACGTTGGCATTGGCTGTAAAGGCTTTGTTTTAATCATCAATTGTTGTGCAGGTGTGCAGTCTTGATTGTGAGCCATGGTGACCCCTTGCAAATCTTGCAAACAGTACTAAATGCAACCAAGCAAAACACAGAGTCGTCCTCTAATGACTTGGCATCAATAATTCAAGCAGTCAAGGTCCCTTCTGTCTTGTCTCAGCACCGGAAATTTGCACTGGTTACTGGAGAACTTAGGCCGGTAGAATAATTTGCAACTCATGTTGAGTGATGTGGTTTGAGACTTCAGTGATTTGATTTTGTTTAGACTTGAAAAATATCCCCTGAAGCAACAATGATTCTTCTGATGAGCAATAGCATAGTCTGCTTAATAAAAGATCCATTCTGTTTCAATGTGTTTTCGATAAAATATACTTGATAGGTAGAGGATTTTGCCATAAATGAAATGGTTTGCAATATATAGGCCAACACCAAACTGATGGTATAATTGGCAAGCACCGAAGCTTGGGTCACATATTTGTGATTTCACACAATAACACAGTTCCAAGCAGACACAAGGACAGCAGCAATAACAAAAAGAACAGAGTAAACAGAGTTTATGAGAAGCAAGCTCTTGTTTTTCTGCACACCAAGTCTCAGTAACTGAGTCAATCCAACAGAGGTTCCCAACATGAAGAACTGCTTCAAATAAGCCTGGCACCCCATGAGACATAAGATCCTTGAACGTCCCATGCTTTGGGTTAGAAGAAACCAGAGCTCTGCATTCATACTCCAACGTCTCACCGTTCTTCAACAGGCATAAAACTTTAACAAATCCGCTGTTCAAATAGAACTTAGAATCCTTGAATGATATATCTTGTTCCAAACCCCTTGGCAAGTAAGCTCCCATGTTGTACTTCTCGACCCAAGACTCCACCGCTCCATATTCCATAACCATATCTCAAATTCTCCTTGGTTGCACAATTGGAGCCACAACCAGTTGATAGAATAACAAGTTGAGGCCACACCTATTGGAGCCACAACCATTAGGTTTTGGGACTATTTGCAATCGATCATCTGCAAGATGAAAAGAGAGAATAACGGGAAGTTTATAATGCATGCGAATCCAACTAAGCCAATGAAGCCTTCCATTAAGCAAGACCCTAGTGGAGTCACAATTAGATGGTAAGATATTTGATGGGGGGGTCTTGCATGGGATCAATAAGGACATGCAAGGTGGTGGCTCTGTTGAGTTTTAATTTCACGTTTTTGGTGGTGGACCACCGTTATGATGTTAAGGGTTGTGTTGAGTTTTATCCAGTTGGGCCACTATTGTTCAAGGTTTTGTGTAATGCCCTGGTAGTTGAGATTTCGCCGATTCGGGAGCTTGATTGGTGGAGGAGCTACATGTACAAGGAATAAACAACGCATGGAGTCGTAGTTATGCATTGCTGGGTTTTTTTTAATCATTTCTTCGTGATGGAACAGGCAGACTAAATGATAGATGATTTCTCATCTTTTATGGCCAATAAGTACAGCAGCATGTGAAGTCCAAATATTGAAGCACATACACGTTAATTTAACAAGACTCAAACGTTATAGTAACTCAATAGCTGTGTTGGTTTTCACAATCAGGGCTTTTAAAACTTTAATACAACATTTCGAAAACCAAATATGTGATACATGCCTAGCAAACCCATCATGAAGGATCTTACAGTTGATGTAAAGATGGATTCAGATGAAAATTTGAGATTTTCTCATGCATGTCAGCCAAAAACCATCCCATCGGAGAAAATTAATAGCTCATGTGATTGGGATGCCAGGACCAGACATCTTTTTGACTTGAGTTTCCTCCGGTTGTTCTTTGACCCCTGATCTGATACCCCTGAGTTGTTTCCGTAAAAAATGGAATAAAGAAAAAGGACTCTAATCTTTAGTGACCCATCTACGACCCCTGACCTGATATGCACCATAGCTTTGATCGCTGCTACTTTCTCCCCCGCTTTCTCCACTGATATATCCTGATTTCCTGCGGTGGTGCTTCTTCCCCCTTGCTACCCCAGTGTCACTGAAGCTCCCATTTAAAAGAGGGTCATCAATTCCACGAATGACCCTCCGTGTGGGTGAAGATGTTGCTATGCAACTATCATCCTTTGTTCTTCTCTTGTCTTTGTTGTGCTGCTTCATATTTTGAGAAATTCTATGCAGTTTCTCGTTGAACTTTATAATTCCCTTCTCCACAGGCACCACTGCTTGGTTTACAGTGAACTTCACATCATTCACAATCTGCATGGGAGACAACAGCTGATTCAGCAGGAGATAAATGTGATGTCATGTGCTTCACCAAACCAAACTAACAGCGCACATTGCCAGATTTGTGTTTTACACTGTAATTTTGTCACATTTCACATATGGACATTGACTGGCCTTCAGTTTAATTTATTACTAGACTGGCAAAGCTGATACTGAACCAGCAACTCCTTTTGTTTACAGTATCAATAAAGTTTCAGGTTAGTGACTGCACAGCTATACTCCAGTTGCATTCTTATTATAAGCTACATGAAAGAAACTTACAAATCCACCACCACCAACGACAACATCTCGGACACTTTCTTTTATGGTCATTCCACTCCTAACATCAATGTCGGGTTGAGGAAGGCGTAGCTTTGTTGGCCGCTCACTGTCTCTAACCTCATCAGGATCTACGGGGCAATCAACAGATACATAATCTCCAAGAACTGCAACACTTCCAGGAAACCGGTCTCCCATTAGCTCATAAGGCTTGGCAGGGAACACATACAGATGAACAATAGAAGCAATGCCCATCTGTGCTGGATGGATACATTGACCTGTTAAACTTCAATATTTTGAATGAGAAAAAAAAAGCAGTTATAAACTTTATTGAAGAGATCTAGACATTGATGACTGTTGCACTCCCCAGGAATATTGTAACAATAGCTACAAGAAAACTTCACCAATCAAATTTAACCATTAACACATGTAGCACATTGCAGTGAAAGACACAGGACCAACCACAGTTCATAACTTTGTTTACACCATAACCATTAAACATGAGGCCAAATGGCAAAGTTCACCAGCATGTCTAGGTGAATAATCACTGTAACTTTGTATCAGATGCCTCTCGTCTATTCCATCACTAAACCTACTGCAGAACACCCATACTAGTAGAATAACATATTTTTTTCACGTAGTTCTAAAGCAAATGACAAGGCAGAAATCCCCAGAACAACAAAACAAAACGAATTGCCCCATAAAACATTCTATAAGCAAGTTTAAACAGCCATATAACAGAAATTATCAGTCTGGCCCCGCCATATAATGCAAAGGTGGTGTGTCCAGCATTTCAGATTGGTAGTCCTTGAGAAATGACATCCTAGACATGCTACATGAGAAACCAAACAGTACATCCACTTGAACACCTTTTATTTTGTCCTTTTTCTTGATTGATAAGATTAGGCTCAAGTCTATTTTATTCAAACTCTTCCTCTGCCCTTCACCACTTAAGCTAAAGCCCAAGGGCACTGCATTCAACTCTTTACCACCCTCCTTCTGAACTGTGACATCTACGACCATTATCTGCTCCTCTCCTCACTGCATCCCCTTATTTCAACAACTTGAGACAGACTGCACTGGCCCTAAATTGCAGAACACTGCCAATTTACTTTTTACTTGACCCTTGCCCTAAAGCTCATCAATCAGCAACATGCCATAGTTTCCTCTCTAGAGAAGCAACTAGACAAGCATTTCCAGTTCCCAGAATGCTTAATTTTCTCATATAACCATCCACAAATAATAGAAGGCACATGGACATGCACGGATGTTTTATTGAAAAAAAAAATCTTGCTTTTGCTCTGTCATAAGAATTCCAACACTCAAGTTGGAATTACATAACTTTTGCATTTATCTTGTGATAAAATCTTGACTTGTCCATGAAAGAACCTAGTGGCATTTGAGTAGTTCAGAATTTTGATTCACCCAAGACATTAACCTATTCACTTCATGATGTCAAAGACAGCTACTAGTACAGCAACAGATTATCTTACACCACCAAGAGCAAGAATAATATACGTATGGAACAGAACAGAAAAGGAGATACTATGGAATGGAAGCTATCTACCTCTATACAAATGATAAAGTCTTGGATACTTGACTTAAATTGCAAGCCTTGAGCTATAGGACTTTTGAATAAACCAAGAGAGTAGAGAAGAGCAATTGCCACTCCTTGCCACCAAGTCAAAAATACAATTGATTTAAACATCAGGAACTTGTATAAAGGTTTTATGTGAGCCAGTTCATCCTTTATGGCAGTGTAAAATTGCACCAAACAGTACAAAGCCCAAGATTGACTGAAATTTAGAACCACCGCCATGTAAGGATACCTACAAAACCAGGGGAATGCTAAGGTATTCAGTGATTTTTGACAAGAGATATCTGTTAAAAGAGAGTACACATCAATTGGGGCCAATTTAGAAGTAGGAATCATTATATACACACTCACAAATAAGACAACGAGTCCACATGGAATGACCATTTTAAAGAATATGCAATTAAACTATGAACCAACAAGTGCATTGGCATAAGGATGATAATTCTCAACCTCTATCAATCCCATGAAAACCTTAACAGAAAACAAAAGGTTCAAGTTTCAATAAAGAAAAGAAGCAATGGACCTCACAAATGTAAAAATCAAGATCAGCTTTACCCGCATCTCAATTTAAAATCTCCTTCACAATATACACCAAAGGCTTCAAGAAGTACTGCTAAAACTGCCGTCAAAGACTTTATTAACATCTGCCAAAAAAGATACAGATCATAATCTTTTCCAATCCAAGAATGATGGAATTGGGAAATGTAAAAAGAGCTGCAAAATATAGAACTTCTCAAAAGAAAACATACATATTGAACAATACCAAACTTTACAACTTGGTAAAACCACTGACCAAGCTTCCATGGTTTAAAGATATAATTCATTGGAAAAGGGTGTTTTATAATTCCTCTTTCATGATTATGTTCTAAAAGGGGTGCCTTAGAACTCGAGCGACCTTCTCTTTCCAAAAACTCAATAGTTCTTTCTTCCCCACCTTTAAGAAGTAGACAAAAGAAAACAACTATCAATAACAATATCAACACCAGAAGAATAAACAAAATGAAATCAGGAAAATAATTAATTAAAACCATAGGAAAATACCTCATCCATATGTATAATTACAAAACTATAAAATCATAGAAGACTCGTATGCCTTGTTAATAAACAATACTAAAAATCACACAGCAACTAGATCAAACTTTTACTTTTTTATATAGAACAAAACATCCACTTATAAACATAATTATAGTCTGCAATTTGACATAAATGCTGTAAGATGACATTTAAAACTAGAATTGCACCCAGCCAGACATGTGCATTACCACACGTGCAATGTAGAATGTATTTGACTATGTTCACATACTTCTCTGATTGTGTATGAAAGAAGCATGAACAAATGAATCCAATACATCATAATGACAATGCCAGAGAATTTCTTCCAGCCAAACTTGCCAATTTCGCATCTTATATTACTTTACCCATAGATTATTTAAATACATGCGCACATGTTTTAATTTTTGCACATTTCAAAAGAAACTAGCACACCCTTGAAATTGTCAGAACAGGAACAAATACATAAGCCATGTTCAACAAGTTTTTTTTTTTTTTTTGTTTCATGGCAGCTTGTATTCAAGAAAACTCCATCATGACCATCTGGGGCCTTAGGACCAAAAAGCTTGACTACAAACCATAGAAGGAAACTGTCTTCGGCTGCTAAAAAAACCCCAAGATTCTGACTTCCACATGAGGATTCATGGACAAAAGCATGGAAATGTCAATTCCATGAAGAGGAATATATCAGACCATCCAGAATTAGTAAACAACTTCAAAGAACTACCACTACAGAATCTAGGAAATGACAAAATTATACGAGATGAATTAAACTGAATTTCAGATAAAACCCTTCATTGCACACAAAAAACTTTTAGTAAGAAACGTACCTAAGCAAGCAACAAGGTATCTTCCAAAGCAATACATAGCAAATGATTCATAGCAATCCCGCAGTATTTCGATATCAACGCTAATCGACGGATCCAGCAATGAAACAAACTATTCAAAATAACCCAAGTTAGGGGGAAAAAAATCAAAAACTTCCATCCACCTCTCCAAATTCAAAAACTCAAACAACCCATTATTCAAAATTCAAACTTTTCACAGAATAAACCTCAATCAAGCAGAACAATCACTTACTCACCGATTCTACAGCATAGCAAGGAACCATAAGGATAACCCCGATCAAAAACTTCTGCTCCTGAGAGGTAAAAAGAGTACCAAACAGTCAACCAACAAATATCAGCAAACTCATTCAAAACCGAAAGCAGGGCAATCAAACAAGGAAACAAATAGTCACCTCAGGATTCCTGTACGCGGAAAGATGCTCGAACAAGAGGTAGAAAGACGAAGACAAGGATACAAGTACAAAAGCACCAGCAATCAAAGTATCCCATAAGGGAATTGAGAACGTCAAAAGATAATAAACTATGAGATCCTGTAAATGCTTCATCGCCTGCTTCTCTCTCAAATGCGAAATATCATACAGCATAATTTGAATTTCCCAATATCCATAATCAATCTAAAAAAGATGAGATTTTGAATTAAATTTCTAATCAATTCATTCATCAATCGTAATGGAGAATCCAAATCAATGAAAGTTTAAAATAATTTACTTACAGCTGAGTCCAAATTGAACTGAACAAGGCAAGGAAATTGGAGGGGTGAGTGGGGATAGGCGAAATGATTCTGCTCCGCGACAAAGAGGGATTTTTATTCACTACATTATGGTGTAGGGAGGAAAGACTTTCATAAAAAAAAATCGCAGCTACTTTGGTCCCTACTATAATATATTTCTGATTGATGATTATAACAATTCACTAGCCAGTGAATATTTTTGTTCTTTCCATTTTAGGTGCAGGTGATATCTTTATATAGTTTTTCTTCAAAAATCTTTATCATAATTTGCAATTAAAATAAAAATGAGACTTATTTAGATCCCGTTTGTTTACTGGAAAATAATTTTTTTAGAAAATTTTTTTTGAGAAAGTGAATTCCAGAAAAATAAATTATTTTCTGGTGTTTGGTATTGTAATGAAAAAGAGGTTGGAAAACACTTTCCAGTGTTTAGTTATGTAATGAAAAATGAGCTGGAAAATAACTTATTAATTTTTTTTTCAAGTTTATTAAAATAATAAGGAACAAATCTTACAAATTAAAAGGTTGAATAAGAATGAAATTGAAAAAAAATAATTTTATAAATTATCTCAAATAAAATAAATAATAATCAAAATAATAGAGATCAAATCTAAAAAATAAACAAAATTGAAAGATAAAGAAATTAAAATAATAATAATTAATATTTTATAAATTATTTGAAATAAAATAAGTAACAATCAAAAGAATGAGGATCAAATTTGATAGATAAAAAATTTCAATTAAAAAATGATAAGAGAAAAGCAAATAACAATTATAAAAATGAGAACCAGAATTAATATAAAAATTAAATTATAGTAGATGAAATTAAAAAATAAATATTCAAAATATATATATATATATATATATATATATATATATATAGCAATCAAAAGTTTGAGGACTAAATTTAATATAATCAGCAAATAATATGATATTTCTAATTTTTTCACAACTTCTCAGAAAATGTTTTCCGTCCAAAATAAAAGGAAAAAAACTTTTCTGAAAATCAAATCAAATTTTTCTTTAACTGGAAAGTGTTTTTCATTGACCAATTTTTCTAATAACAAACAAATATAGAAAAGTTTGGAAAATAGTTTCTCGAAAATCATTTTTTGAAAAACAAACACAACCTTGAATACTTAAGATTAAATCATTTAATAAACAAATGTGATTTGATTATTCGTATGTTTGACAGTGTGGTTGCGGTTGATTTTCAAATAGCTTTTTGTGTCAAAATACATGCTAATGATGTTTTTTATTTTTTAAAAATTATTTTTGATATCAACACATCAAAATGATATGAAAACACTAAAAACATATTAATTTGAAGTTAATAAAAAATAAAAAAATTTTAAATTTTATTAAAAATGCTTTTGAAACGCAAAAACAAACAGGCCCTATATATAATTTTTGTTTCAACGTTAGTGTTCTAAGATAAAAATGATAAATAAAAATGAGATTAAATTACAATTAATTAAAATGATTAAGATAAGTATATAAAAATAATCTAAAATAAATTTTTATTTTTTAAAATCTTTTTTATCCGAACTATATTAATTTCTTTTATCTCAAAATAACAATTAAATAAAATAAAACCATACATATTAGTGACTTAACTAAGAAGAGTCTTTCGATTTCAAATGAAGTTGTGATTCTGGTAATATCTTAGGGACGATACTGAGGTTTGCCCAAAACTGTTTAACTTAAGGAAAAATTCAAGGAATAGCACTTCCAGTTGCAGGCAGCTACGAAAATGGAGAACACGAGTATGCTAAGAGAATGGTTCGAGCGAGTTGACTCTGAGAAAACTGGAAACATCACTGCAATTCAGCTCAAGGTCATTCTCCTTCTCCCTCTGTCTTCTGTTTCTCTTCTTCTTCTTTTTTGTAGCTTAAAAAGGCTAAACTCTTTGATCAACTTAATTAATTAACCATCTTATTATTAATGATAATCAGAGTGCCCTTGCTGTTGGTAATCTTGAATTCCCTCTCTCTGTTGTCCAGCAAATGATCAGGTAACCCACTTCTCAACACTCTTCTTTAATCTCTCTTTTGATACAAATCAATTGATTTAACGAAGTTCTTCAATTTTTGTGTTGTAGGATGTATGATTTTGATAGGAATGGAACTATGAGTTTTGATGGTGAATTTCACTTTTTTGGCTTCAAGTTTTAGAATTTTGAATTGCGTTTTGTTTATTTTTTCCTGATTTGTCAAATGTCTTTCTTTTTCTAAATGCAGAATTTGTTGGGCTTAATAAGTTCCTTTTAAAGGTTTGTGCTTTCATCATGAATTGTCCATTTCAAGAAGTAAAAGGCTATATTTTTGTGCGTTATGTTCTTATCTAGCTAATTATGAAATACTTTTGTGATGTCTGTATTTGAGTTTTGCCCTCGTGTTCTTTGCAGGTTCAACAAGCTTTCTCGGATCTCGAGAGGTAAATTTTAGTGGCTTTTCTGCTAGAAAGTAGACTTTGATTGTTTTGTCTCCTGCCTTTTAAACTGTTTTCATGGTTTGATGTAGTCTAGCCATATAAAAGCATTCAAATAGGAATAGATAAGATAGTTATCTTTGTTTCCACATTAATGATGAATGTTAGCTTTGGTGGAGGCTGAAATGAAATGTGATTATCATTTGGTTAGTTGGTTCTGTAGTCATTTTAGTATGGTTAGTCATTGGTTCTGGTATTTGGTTGGTGTGAGGGCATTGTTTAGCAATCTTCTGGATTCATGGACTGTTTGCAGCTTTGAGTTTGTTTGGCTTTACAAAATCTGAGCTTTTGAAATTTTGTGTTTGAGTCAATGCTTATATCTGCAATGATGAGCAAGTGCTTGAACTCTACACTTTTTTCCTGTCTCTCTTTTCCTAAATTGGAAAAGGTTGGATTTGCTTGTGTAAAATTAAGTAACTGGTCTTTGCTTCTATCTTATTGTTACAGGGGCCTTGGATATCTTGTTCCTGATGATGTCTACAAGGTAGTTTTTTGAAGAATGTTATCTAGCTGCGACTGAATATATATACTTTTAAATGCTGCCCATGATTCTTGGCACAATATGTCCTATGGAAAATAAATTCCTACATTTATTATATAGTTTACCTAATCATAATCTCCATGCTTCTGTTTAGATTGTTCTTGTTTCATGAGATAAACTTGAAATATAGTACATGGGTTTGTTCAGTTTCTATTCTCCTCTTCGTTTCTTAATTATCTGGTTTCCCATGACTCAAACTTGTTGCAGGGATTGGTGAAGATTGGTTTCTCATTGGACTCTCCTTCTTTTTACACAGTTTGTGAGGTAAAGGCCCTTTTCAATCCTATATTATGGGTGAGATCATAAAATTCTGTCACAGATATTATATGCAACCTTCATTCTTTAAAGATCTGGCTTGATGTTATGTAGCATGCTTGTATACGGAATTGTATATTTAATTTACTTGTGTTTGATAACCCTATCAGTGGGGAACGTATTCCTGCCATTCTCTTGATCTTGTTACAAGTGCTGAAATGTGAAATCTGCTCATTGTTGCTCAGAGCTTTGACCAAAAGAAGAATGGAAAAATTCGTCTAGATGACTTCATATGTCTCTGCATCTTTGTACAGTCTGCTCGGTGAGTGTCCCCTTGATCATTTATGATGCGTTCTTTAGATCGAATAGTCTACATTAAGCTCTTACAGATAATTTATCATTTCTTTTACTGCAGGAATCTTTTTAATTCATTTGATACAACAAAGCAAGGCAGAGTTACTCTTGATTTCAATCAGTTGGTGTACTGTAGTAAGTAAAAACCAATTCAATATCAACATAAACTACTTGATACCATGGTGCAATTTGTTAAGGTTATTTCTCTGTCGTGCAGCTGCAAATTGTAGAATATGAAATCACCAGCAGTGCTCAAAACTTCCATGCCCGTTCATACTTCTAAGTTAATAATGATTGATGAGCAGGACTGCATGTTCTTCAACAATGTAAAAAATTGTGGTATTAGGTACTAAAATTTTCTTCCCTGGTGTTTATTTTTGGGACGAGGCCATTGTCAGTTTTATTCTTATGTATGATAATAGTTGAAAGTACATATGTTGATAATGTGATTGGTTAGAAGTTTTTTTAAAAGGGATGAATTACAACATAGCTCCTTCAGATTAGCATGATATTCACTAACATCCTTAATTTGAAAACCAAAGACCTCAGAAATCTTATTCTTGAAAATGAAGAAAGAAGTGTCTAAAATTAAGGTTGTGTTTAGTTGGTGTCTAAAAAAGAGGACATAAACGTGTTTGATTGGAGGAGCAGAGGTAGGAATATAAAATAAATTTGTTTTTAAAATAGTTTTGCAATGGATTTCAAAACAAAAGGTAAAGAGAGACATGTTGTTTTTATTTCAACTGTATTTATTTTCAATCTCGAGACAATAACTCAATGCAGTACTTTGTAAATTCTTCAACAAGTCTTCGCCTACAACATGCATATAAATGGAAATTAGTTTCGTTTTATCAGCACTATAAAATATGAAAATAACGTTGCCATAATAGCTATTTCATTGTCACAGCTTTGACCAGGAGCCATGCAAAATTAGAGTCCAATAACTGAAACATGTGGGAAGATGCTCTCCAGAATCCAAACTCCAACTGGACTTGTGTTTTTTAAGCTCTTTGTTACCCGTGGCATGATTGGCTTCTACAGAAGATAGGAGAAAAAATACGATTTATTTCTTAATTTTCACGAACCTGGTAGTAGTTAATGACAATATTAGTCATTTGTAAACACATGTGCATAAAAAGATGAGTGAGCATCAGTGTAGGGATGGATTTAAATGAAAAACTCATAACGTTAAGAAATCCACAAGGATATACTCGTCATTAGACAACAACAGCTTGAAGTGGGAACATGAGCAGCAAAAAAGATACACTTTTGTGACTCGTTTGATTGTTTGAAAGTAATTTAAAAATTATTTTTTTAATTTTTTTATATTTATTTATTATTAAAAAAATTAATGAACGAAAAATATTTTCCAGAAAAATTTAGCTTGATTTTCAGGAAAGTATTTTTTTTTTATTTTGAACGGAAAATATTTTCTGGAAATTGTGAAAAATATATATATATATTATTTTTAAATTTTTTTTCAATTTCATCTCTTAAAATTTGATTTTTATATTAACTTTGGTTCTTATTTTTATAATTGTTATTTTTTTTCTCTTATTATTTTTTAATTGAAATTTTTTATCTATAAAATTTGATCTTTATTCTTTTAATCGTTACTTATTTTATTTGAAATAATTAATGAAATGATAATTATTATTATTTTAATTTATTCATCTTTTAATTTTTTTATTTGTTAGATTTGATCTTTATTATTTTAATTATTATTTATTTTATTTAAGATAATTTATGAAATTATATTTTTTTTTCAATTTTATTTCCATTTAACTTTTTAATTTGTAAGATTTATT
>Ga0325405_1001776_pt1 | contig 22094 bp, 8 predicted proteins | sample PopdelMetagenome_21_FD_205663 | JGI IMG/M metagenome (GOLD analysis project Ga0325405, IMG submission 205663) | Populus deltoides microbial communities from Bellville, Georgia, United States - Xylem-Control-R2 | ecosystem: Host-associated > Plants > Phyllosphere > Stem > Wood/Secondary xylem...
TAGCGTCAGTGAATAAACCAATAAATTTATTTTATTTTATTTTATTTTTGCATGCATATTTTTTTATTTTTAAAGAAAACACAAGGAAATAAATTTGAATCAATAGTTTTATTCTGACTCTGGCGTCAATGAATAAAAATAACAAATTCATATTTATTTTTTTATTTATACATACACACATTTTTTTTATATAGCTAAAAAGAAAACAAAATAAAATAACATAAAATAAATTTATTTAAATGGTAGGTTCTAGTCATTTAAATGCTTGAGGTAGGTTGCTATCTAGTCTTGAAAGGTCTTTCGCATGCTCAGTGATCTTCCTCGAAAGGTTGATGTGAGGTTTACAAGTACCGTGAAAATAGAGGCCCTGAATGATATCAGTTAGGCATACCAACCACTATCGAGTAAACAATCAAGCGAAAGTTGGATGGTTTCACGAGTCTTACCCAGGCTAAAGCCATTGGGGTACCGCTACTCTCCCACTTAACTTAAAGTTGATATAACAGATGTTTATTATGAAATGCGTGGTGTGTGAAGGCATAAATCTATATCCAATATATGTATGATGACATGAACAAATATGGATGCTAAAACTATAAAAATAAATAAAATAAAATAAATCAAATAAAATAAAAACCAAACAACACAACAAGCATTTGTAGCAATTAAAAAAAATCAAAGGCAAAGCTTAGTCCATTATTCCCCAGTGGAGTCGCCATTCTGTCGCACCCGACATCGCGGCGGACTTAAAAATTTAATTCTTTGGAAAAAATAGATTTCTGGCATCCTATTCTTTAAGGGTGATATACTTTGTTTAAGGAGTCGCCACCTAGTATTATGGATACTAGGAACCCTGACTGATCAGCAGAGATTCTATGGTACGGGACTGGTTACGCAAAAGGGAAGATATTATCTCTCTTAAACGTCCTGCCTAAGGCAGGCTGCATTGCTGATCTTTGTCATTAATTGCTAACATTTTTTTTTGTTGGTTTATATTATGATTGTTTGTGTGTAATATTCCTGACTCTGGCGCCAGTGAATATTCAACTACGGATATTTCCAACTCTGGCGTTGGTAAACATTCCGTAGATATGAAAATAAACGAATTTAAATCATCATCCTTTTCCTATTCCTGACTCTGGCGTCAGTGAATAAACAAATAAAATCAAAAATTTTTTATTTTATGCATACGCATTATTTTTATTTTTATGTAGCTAAAAAAAAACAAAACAAAGTAAAATAAAATAAATTTACTTAGTATCTTTATTCCTGACTCTAGCGTCAGTGAATAAACCAATAAATTTATTTTATTTTATTTTATTTTTGCATGCATATTTTTTTATTTTTAAAGAAAACACAAGGAAATAAATTTGAATCAATAGTTTTATTCTGACTCTGGCGTCAATGAATAAAAATAACAAATTCATATTTATTTTTTTATTTATACATACACACATTTTTTTTATGTAGCTAAAAAGAAAACAAAATAAAATAACATAAAATAAATTTGCATTAGTATTTTTTATTCCTGACTCTGGTGTCAGTGAGTATACCAAATAAATTTATTTTATTTTATCTTATATTATTTTATTTTTTTGCACATTTTTTATTTTTATATAACTAAATAATAAAATACAATGAAATTTTTATTCTGACTCTAGCGTCAATGACTAAACAAAAAATGAATTTTTTTACATACACAATTTTTATTATATATTTTTTATTTTTTTATGTTTTATTTTTTTATTTTTGGGCTGGGCTGGGCTAAATCCAGCCCAGCATATATATTGATGGCTGGGCTCAGCTCAGCCCCAGCCCGGCCCGGTCACTGGCCCAAGCCAGTGACCGGCTGGGCAAACAGTTGATGCACGCGTGAAGCACTTTCACGCGTGCATCAACAGTGCGAAGGTAATTAAATTACCTTCGCACTGTTCAAATGCAATTTGAACACAGGAGCAAAAACAAAGGGAAACGGGCGCACTTGTTTCTGGAGATTGTACTGAAGGCTGCAACGCTGGTGGGGTTCGACTGCTCTCCGTTTCTGGCGATGGTGAAGGAAGCTGCAACGCCGGTGTGGGTTCGACTGCTTTCTGTTTCTGGCGATGGTGAAGGAAGCTGCAACGCCGGTGTGGGTTTGACTGCTTTCTGTCAATAACCGATGGTTCGATGATCAATTGTTTCAGGGACGAAACCTGGGCTGATGTTTCTGTTCTTCTCTCTATTTTCTTTTTTGTTCTGTTTTCTTTGCTCTGTTTTTCTTTGGGTTAATTGCTCTGTTTTTCTGGGTTTTTTGTTGCTGTCGGGTGCTGTGAATTGCTTTATTTATGGGTTCCTCCTCCCTTCTTTAGGTGTTCTTCTCCCTTTTATAAACTTCCCAGCTGATTGCCTCTCATTAGTCCTGCCTTTGCAGGACTGTTATCTTCCACGAACGAGATCGTGGGCGAGAGACGTGGTCCTCGATTGGATCGAATCCATTGCAGATTTTCAGCCTGTTGAATCGGGATGGAGAAGACGAACACGACTGTTCTACCCGCAGCGGCGACGTTTCGGCAGCAATGGATTTCACCAGCAACGGCGACGTTTCAAGCAGCAATGGACATTTTTATTTTGATCCCTGAACTTTGGAAATTCAGCAATTGGACCTCTAGAAATTAAAAATTCCATTTAATTTTATCCCTTTGGATTAATTTCAATTAAATCCTTAAATTATAACACTGTTTACAAAACAGTCCTTAATTCTTGGATTGTTCAATTTAGCCCTTAATTAAATCTTTAACTTTCAATTCTTTCAAAATTGATCAATTAACTCTCAAATTGCATCCTCAAACTTCAAATTTTGTTGTCTTAACCCCATTGGCAACTATATTTAATTTTTTATTATTTGTTCAAAAATTGATTATGACAATATATATATATATATATATATATATATATATATATATATATATATATATATTATTTTTCTGAAACACTTTGCTAATTTAGATATAAAGGATCACCTATCCTGTATAGTTTTTAAGGAATAAAAACTTGTATCATGTTTTTCCTGTGAACTAGGACAGCGTGCCTCCTCTCAACCATGAAATTGTTTAATTTAACAGAGTTTTTAATAATATTAATTTTGTATTTTTTTGAATGAGTATTTTTTCCTTTTAAAATTTAAATGTATGTTTTAGATACACACATAAATTAAGAAGGAGGATTTTTTTAGCTTGGAAAAAGAAGAAAAATATAAATTAAGGATCTAATTGAGTGTGTATTTTTAAAATCATGCATATTGTTTTTTTTTTCTATTTGAGTGCGTATTTTTAAAATCATGCATATTGTTTATCCATTACAGAGATAAACAAAGTAATAAAATATAAGGTGTATTTAAAACAATAAATATTGCATTCGACATCGCGAAAACTTTAAAAAAATATAAGTAAATATTTTATGATATATGAAAAGACCTCTTTGGCTTAAATATCAAAATAAAAAAGGATGAAAAATACAGGGTAATCCTATAAAAAAAATCTTAGCGTAGCTTCATACAAATTGTTGGCCAGTGAATCTTAGCTTAGCTATGAGTTATGTTTTTAAAAAATTTAACTTTTCAATAAAAAAATTATTTCTTTTTTTTTTATTTTTTAGTTTTGTCATTGACTCTTTTATAAAAATTTCATTTTTTTTAATTTAGTCCTTCAATTAATTACAATTTAATCTTTATTCTTTTAATTTTTAATTTGTTTCTTTTGGATTTTTTTATAAAAATTCTATTAATTTTTAATTTTAACACTCAATTCAAGTTTATCATATATTATAAAAATAATTTTACCAGTAAATAACTAGTAGCATTAATAATAATAAAAAAAAAACCGTTTGAGCATTCAAGCTCGCCTAAGATTCAGTCCAGGTTTCCCAGTAAGATTATTTAGAATACGGCCGGTGGATAATTGTTCTGTAAAAACCTGAAAAACAAAGGGCTGTAAAGCAAATAGAGAATATGGCTGGGGTTCAAAAGCCCTTGCAGGTTCCGTGTAAGGAAAGGCAGGGAGCAGGGAGCCTAGGGAGCAGGGAGCAGGGAGCCTAGGGAGCAGGGTAAAGGGGGCTTGAGCAGGGGCAAAAGAAGAAGGGGAAAGGGGGCCAGGGGCAAAAGAAGAAGGGCAAAGGGGGCTTGAGCAGGGGCAAAAGAAGAAGGGCAAAGGGGGCTTGAGCAGGGGCAAAAAAAGGCAGGGAAAATAGTCGCCTCGTTGTCTCTATTTATACTTCACTTGCTCCTTATACACCACCATCTCCATATTCACAAACCCTATACTCACAGTTTTCTAATACTTGGTAATGTTATCAATACTATCTATTTCTAATCTTACTTCGAACATTACTCATTGTTTTCTAATTATTCCTTTTTGTAGTTTTGAGTTATGAAATATGCCAACTTCTCCCCCCCTCCTGCACAACAGTACTCGGCCAGCGGAGGCTACTCCTTAGCTGTTAAAGGAGGAGCTGGTCTCCTCTTGCTCCTCCTTGCTATCTTATTTTATATACTCATGAGAGGCCGCTGCAGCTGTACAACCGAGTGTAATGGTGGTGCTGATTCCAGACAGGCCAGTGGAGGGACTCCGAGAGCCATGCACTTCATTGCTGGGGAATAAGTAGGTATCATGTAATAAGTTAAAGCTGCTTAAGATTCATACAATGAGATTCTTAAAATTTCCCAATATTGTTTAATTTCGTATTAATTGCAGGTCGTCTTCTTCGTCAAGTTAGCCATCCATGAAGTGCTCGGGCGCCTCAACTGTTGGTTTTTGGTTTATATCTATTGTATTGCTGCAAATAACTATTTGGTCTGCTTTCTCATTCGAGATCAGACCATTTTAATTTGTAATTTGCTTTATTTTGTTGGCAATCCACATGACCTGCACGACTACCTTTAAAATTGATGATAATTCAATAATTTGATGAGATATTTGATATTTAGCTTCGAATAAAAATCTGTCTTTTTGTGCACTGGCCTTCGAAGAAATTGCACAGTGTTTACTTGGATCGGGAAGTATGCTGGAAATTTACAATCGATGCAACGGTATACTTCAGTTCCGTGACTTGTTCTTCCTGGTTGTTTCACTATACCTTTGCTTTATTTTGTTGGCAATCCACATGACCTGGACGAATACCTTTATATATTCAAACAATTACATACATATAATATTCTTTATCTGAGTTCGTACAAATGTTCCATATGAATTTTAGTATATTCCATATAGTTGAAAAAGATTTGCTCCCATGTCATTGTATATATGCTATTTTAACTATTACATGACCAATGAAATTATTTTATCAGTATTTTATAAAGAATTAAAATAAAATTACTTCGAATACTACGGTGAATCACCAACAAAATTATTTATTCCATATGCCACTTCAACTATTGCTCATGTTCTATGAAAAAGAAAGAACCATTTTGAACAATGCGAATGACACGCCTTTTGCTCCCTTTGTCATTTGGGCGTGGTTTGCTTTCAAAAGAGGCAACGAATCTGTGAACACTGCTTGTACAAAGCTAAAATCTAAGAGTCCAACCCTTTACCAATGTGGGGGACATGCATGCCTATGGCTGCATCTGTTATTTGGGTGTGGTTTACTTTCAAAAGAGGATGCGAAGAGCTATGTTTGGTTGTTTAAGATCATCTTCTTATGTTTTTTTTTTTTAATGATAATTTATATATGCTTTTTTTATAATTTCCCCTTCCTTTCTTGTTTGAGAGAAGGAGAGAGAGAGAGGTTAGTGGTGGGGTTAGAGAAAATTACACGAAAAAATTGAGACAAATGAAGAGAATCCTAGAATAGTTTTATTAAACTATATATATATTACTTTAATATTTCAGATGAAATTTGCTCGTGTCTAGAATTAATACCTAAGAGAAAAGGAAAACGATGTAAAATTGAATCAAGGTGACTGCTAGGAATGTTAATAAATCCTTAATCTATGCTCAGTGCAGTTTAACTTCCTTATCATAATTCTATTTTATTTTAGCCTTTTACAATTGTTAACAAAGTATTAACACTAACATCAATGATGTTACATGATGAAATAATTTAGGTTTGTAAAAAAATAATTTTTCTTAAATAAGTTTTTTAGTATTAACACTAATATCAATAATATGTGGTATTAAAAATAATTTTTTTTAAAAATTCAAAATATTATTTTGATCATCAAACAGCTAATCTATAAAGTCATTAATAATGCTGTGATGCTCACTGCTCAAAGATTTCGATATTCAATACAAGTCTTTAATCTATCATAAATAACTGGTTCGAAATGATAATTTTCCATAACTAACTTGAAAAGCTCTTCTGATAATTCCACATCCCTCTGGACTTTCAGACCTTCAAGGCATGCAGCTAAAGCATTGGTATTCGGCTTCCACCCTGGTTTACTAAGTGTGTGTTTGTTAACACATCCAACCGCGTGGTTGGCCACGTTAACAAACCAAGCCATATATTACTTTCTTTATTCTTTTTGTTGCTTTCACCATCAGATCGCCGATACTATATCCAGTTGCTAAAAGATCAAATGAGTATGCACCAAGCTCCCACTCTCTGCAATCTTTTTCACAAATGCCTCGGGCCTTTTCCCAAAGACCTTTTTTGGAATAACAAGTGAACATTGCATTTGGAACTTGAACGTCAAACAATGTCTTCAATGATAACCACTCCTCCCAAACCTCCTCGGCGCCATCAAAGTCATCCGATTTCATCAATAAGCTTGTAATATGTAGATAGCCTGAATTATAGAAACCTGCAGAATTCTTAAAGAAACGCCAAAAACGATGTAGTTCATACTTATTACCAACATCAGCATACAAAGAGAATAGATTCTCTTTGGCATATCTTCTCTCATTACCCTTGATAATTGTTCCGAGTGCTTCAATATTGTTTTTCAAGTGACCCTTTGCCACGGCAAGGCAAACTTTCCAGTTGATCCGACGATCTCTTTCCATATTCATCGGAACTTTCTGCATTCTCTCAATTTTAGAAGAAATTGCTTAAGCTTTTAATAGGATCCTGAACGAGTATTTGTTCCACCAAATGCCCCTGTCTTCCATCTCCTATGCTTAAATGGGTGCTAACAACAAGTTTTTTTTTTTTTTCTATTGTCAGTCAAAATCCAGCAACTTCTTAACAAAAAATAACAAAAATAAACCCCTATATCAAAAAGAAAATTTTCAAAACTTATGTTATGACATTCATTATTTCGGTTTCTCCTCTTCTAATTCCATCTTTTTATAATAATTTAAAATCAATTATTTTTTAAATAAGATTTAATCGTTCAAGAACAAAATCTGAGGATCAAAATGAAAAAAAAACCAGTGAGCAGTGTAAACTGAAAACCCATCTCTTCTACTATATAGTATAATAAACCACCGCGTCACTATTTGCTTATTCATTTTGATGGTGGCTTTGAATTTTTGGCAAATGAGATTTGTCTTTTTGGCTAAGGGATCACGACGTCTGTGGGACCAGTTGTGATCCGAGATGGTCACACTAAACTTGGTCACAACCCTGCTCATGTTATACGAACATGTTTGGTAATGTGATTGTGGATATTTTTTAAATAATTTTTTATTTTAAAATATATATCAATGATATTTTTTTATTTTTTTAAAATTATTTTTGACATCAACACATTAAAACTATCCAAAACAAACATATAAACTATATTTGATTTTAATAAAAAAATTAAATTTTTTTAAAATGCAACTGTAGCCCCAAACGTTCTCATAGCGCATGCCTATAGCTACTCAGGGTGACTATCACGCGTTATATGGAGCGTGGTGGTTACATGAATATTTTCAACTTTTCAAGATGAAACAGTGGTACTTTAATTTTTAGATTAAAACAAACCAAGCACGGTGTATTTGTGAAAGTATAGTTATAATTGTTTTTTAAAATATTTTTAATTTAAAAATTAATCAAAATTGAAATATAACAAGATGAAATAGGGAGAAAAGCATAAGCTTGGTTTACGCAGGATGACTATCACGCGTCATGTCTTTAAGGCCACCATGCTTATGCTTGTGATGCTTATGCTTACGCAGGGTAATCATCGTTACCCTGCGTAAGCATAAGCATCACTATCATAGTTACCCTGCGGAGGACGTGCCTTTGTCTACATCTGTTATTTGGGTGTGGTTTACTTTCAAAAGAGGATGCAAAGAGCTATGTTTTGTTGTTTAAGAGCATCTTTTTATGTTTTTTTTTAATAATGTATATATGATTTTTTTATATGCAATTCAATAAAAAAAACCATTTTAAGAAATAAAAAAGATTCTCGAAAGAACCAGTGATGAAAGAAAGAAAATGGTTGAAAAAAATGTGGCAGAGGCAAGACCTAATTCTAACATAATAGACTAAAAATTTAGCTTTTTTTAAAGGGAAGTATGACATGACAAAACGAAACCGGCGTCCTTAAATTACATTCGTTATCTATTCCTTAAGGGTGCATTTGTTTCTTTAAAAATAATTTTTAAGGTATAATTTTTTAATTTTTTTCTTACTATTAGAAAAGTTGATCAATATAAAATATTTTTCTGTCAAATAAAAATTTAACTTGATTTCTAAAAAAGTATTTTTATATTATTTTGGACGGAAAATACTTTTTAAAAGTTGTGAAAAATTTAAAAATATCATATTATTTACTGATTATGTGAAATTTGATCCTCAAACTTTTGATTATTATATATTTTATTTGAATCTTTTTTTTTATCAAATTCATCTCTTAAAATTTGATTTAATTTGATTTTTATATTAACTGTGGTTTTTATTTTTATGATTGTTATTTACTTTTCTCTTATCTTTTTTTAATTGAAATTTTTTATCTATCAAATTTGATCCTTATTATTTTAATTGTTACTTATTTTATTTAAAATAATTTATGAAATTATAATTATTATTATTTTAATTTCATCATCTTTTAATTTTTTTTATCTGTTAGATTTGATCTCTATTATTTTTTTTATTATTTATTTTGTTTGAGATAATTTATGAAATTATATATTTTTTAATTAAATTCTCATTTAAATTTTTAATTTGTAACATTTTTTCTTTATTATTTTAATAAACTTAAAAAAAAAAAACAAAACATAAATAAGCTATTTTTCAGTTCATTTTTCATAACATAATCAAATACTGGAAAATATTTTTTAATTTATTTTTCATAACACTATCAAACATTAAAAAATAATTTACTTTCTCAAAATTTATATTTCAATAAAATTAATATATTTTTTAAAAATTTATTTTTCGAAAAACAAACGAATCCTAAGTGTTAAAACGGAATGCTGTTCATAAATTGTTAGAGTAATCAAGACTGGCCACCAAGTGCATCCTTGTCAGGGGTTGGCACCGCAGTAATAGGTGATGGTCTTGTTTCTTCTGCTATCCTTTTCCTCCTCTTCTCCTCTTCTAGGATTTGTGATGCAAACAGAGGGAGAAATTGAAAATTAAAAAAGGCCCCCGTCCCTCACCTCTCGCCCCGCACCAGTACCAAGGCTACAGACAACCAGTTCTATTTAAGAGCACACAAACTTTCTCCTTGTTATACATACTTACATCTCCTTATTCACAAAATTAAGAATCCACTCTTGCTCTGCTAACTTGTCTCCTCCTGTGTTTCCTCCTAAAATCTGGTAATATTATCAATGCGATCTCTTTCTAATCTCACTTGAGACATTACTGCTTTTATTTTCTTCTAATTAACCATTCCTTTTTGTAGTTTTAAGCCATGGATGGTTGCACCCCACACCCCCCTGCACAAGACTCGGCCACAGAAGGCTACTCCCCAGCTGCTAAAGGAGGACTTGCTGGTGTCCTCGTCATGCTCCTTACTATCGTCGTTTATGTATTCTTCAAGCGCCGAAAGTGCTCCGTGAGATTTGAGGTGGATGTTGAAATTTCAGAAAGGAGCGTCCATGCTGGAGGTGGACGTTGAAATGCAGAAAGGAGCGTCCATGCTGGGAAATAAGGAGGTAGCATGCAATAAGAAGTTGAAGCTGATGAAGATTCATACAATACAATGAGATCCTTCTAATTTTCCAATATTAATTTTCCACTCATTTTTAGTTATTTTGCTTCATTTTCTAGCCAGCCAAACAGATATGAAACTAAAAAACGCGGAAACTCCTACAAATCAGATAGAAACAGCGCAAATCACGATTCCTTGGTAAATGTGTTTGTAAGAGAGAGGAATATGATAAAATAATATTTGTTTGTTTGTTATGGCTTTGAGTAAGAGAGAGAATGGCTTGTACTGTAATCCCCCCTTTCTCTCCAATCCTGTAAAAAATCTTAATTTAAATTTGTAAATGTTTTTTTTAATTTTTTAATGTTTTTAGATATTTTAATGTATGGTATTAAAAATAATTCTTTTAAAAATACAAAATATTATTTTGATCATCAAATAGCTAATCTATAAAAACACAGAAACTTCTAAAAATCAGACAGAATCAGCACAAATCACGATTTCCTTGTAAATGTGTAAGGGGGAGGGATATAATAAAATGATATTTGTTTGTGATGGTTTTGAGTGAGGGAGAGAATGGCTCGAAGAGTTGGCAATGTACTGTAATCCCTCTTTCTCTCTCTAATCCTATAAAAAATCTTAGCTTAGCTTTGTTGGAATTATTGACTTGGTCGTTATTGATTTGGTCTACAACGTAATAACTGAATAATAGGCAGGAATTGTTGCTTAACCTGTCAAGTAAGCTAGTTTGTAGGAGTTGATCAGTTCAATTCTGTTTTTGATTTGTTTTCCATTGTATTTTGATTTTTCTGTTTTGTAAGGCTTTATAAAAGCCACAGTTATCTTTGCATTTTTTTAATAATAAGAAGTATCAGTTTCCTTTGTTTGGTATCAGAGCATACACGGACCTGATAAAAGAAACATACAATTTGAGTGTTTGAGAGGAAAAACACAAAACAGAAAATGGCAACTGATTCAGGAAGCTTCACAACACCATGTGTTCCAAAATTCGACGGAGACTATGATCACTGGAGCTTGATCATGGAAAATCTCCTGCGTTCTAAGGAGTATTGGAGCGTTATTCAATCTGGTTTCGAAGAACCAAAGGGAAATGAAGTCATAGACGCAGCACAACAAAAAGCAATCGACGACGCAAGACTCAAGGATCTCAAAGCAAAGAATTATCTATTTCAATCCATAGATAAGAACATATTGAAAACCATCACTCAGAAGGAGACGGCCAAGCAATTGTGGGATTCCATGAAAGTCAAGTGTCAGGGAAGTGCTAGAGTGAAGCGAGCTCAGCTACAGCGACTTCGCAGAACGTTTGAGACTCTAGAAATGAAGTCAGGAGAAGGTGTGTCTGGGTATTTTGCAAGAGTTATGACTATTGCTAATGATATGAGGAATTGCGGGAAGATATGCCCGATGTCAAAATCGTTGAGAAAATACTTCGGAGTCTCACAGAAAAATTCAACTTCGTAGTATGCTCAATTGAGGAATCAAAAGACATTGACAAGCTCACAGTAGATGAATTACAAGCATCTCTGCTTGTACATGAACAAAAGGTGGTTGAGAAGAGGAGCGAAGAGCAAGTTCTACAGGTGATGAACGAGCCAAGGAATGCACAAGGAAGAGGCAGAGGGATATTTCAGAGAGGAAGAATTTACTCTCGAGGACGGGGAAGAGCTAGACCTTTTGTCAACAGGTCAGCCATTAACTGCTTTCGATGTGGAAAGCCAGGACATTATCAATTTGAATGCTCGAGCTCAGAAAAGGGAGTAGTCAACTATGCTGAATTTAACGAGGAGGAAGAACTACTCTTAATGGTGCACACAAAAGTGAGCAAAGCTGAAGGAGTCATCAACTATGCTGAATTTGACGAAGAAGAAGAACTACTCCTGATAAAGTACACAGAAGCCAGTAAAGCTGAAGAAGCTGAAGAAAACTATGTTGCATTTGACGAGGAGGAAGAACTACTTTTGATGGCACACACAGAAGCTAGCAAAGCTGAAGGAAAGGGCATTTGGTTCCTCGATTCCGGGTGCTCAAATCATATGACAGGAGATAAAACTTGGTTTATTGAGCTTGATGAAAAGTTCAAACACTCTGTCAGATTGGGAAATAGTTCAAAAATGGCAGTTGAAGGAAAAGGCAATGTCAAATTTGAGGTGGAAGGTATCACACAAACTGTGTCAAATGTATATTTTGTCCCCAATCTCACCAACAATTTGCTTAGCATTGGCCAGCTACAGGAGAAGCGCTTGGTGATCTTAATCAAAGAAGGAACCTGCAGAATTTATCATCAACAAAGGGGCTTGATAATAAATACACAAATGACTGCAAATCGCATGTTCCTGGTTTATGCGAAGATGAAGCCATTGCCTGGTAACTGCTTGAAGATGGAAGAAGAAGACTTGGAGATTCTCTGGCACAGGAGATATGGGCACCTAAACAACAAGTCTATTCAAATTATGCAGCAGAAACAAATGGTGAAAGGACTGCCAAAATTCAAAGGAGCAGCAGACAATGTTTGCAAAATATGCAATGTGGGAAAGCAACAACGTCAAGAATTTCCAAAGAAAAGCAAATGGAGAGCATCGAATAAATTGGAATTAATTCATGGAGATCTTTGTGGACCAATCACCCCAATCTCCCACAGTGGCAAGAGGTATTTGTTGGTGCTGGTAGATGATTTCTCTCGAAAAACATGGATTTATTTTCTTGCAGATAAATCAGAAACTTTTGAGACATTCAAAATTTTCAAACGTTTTGCTGAAAAAGAAGCAAAAACAGCCATTTGTGGTTTCAGAACTGACAGGGGAGGAGAATTCACATCAAATGAATTCAATAAATTCTGCCAAGACAATGGCATAAGACGACAACTAACAGCAGCTTACACTCCCCAGCAAAATGGAGTTGCGGAACGAAGGAATCGAACCATCATGAACATGGTACGATGCTTGTTGTCTGAGAAGGAGATGCCGAAATCTTTATGGCCAGAAGCAGCTAGATGGACAGCCCATGTTTTAAATCGCAGTTACACAAAGGCAGTCAAAGACATGGTACCTGAGGAGAGGTGGACAGGAGTAAAACCAGATGTAGAATACTTCAGAGTATTTGGTTCTATTGCACATGTACATGTCCCTGAACAAAAGAGAACTAAGCTTGATGATCGCAGTCACAAATGCATCTTACTTGGAGTCAGTGACGAATCTAAGGCCTACCGTTTGTATGATCCAGTGACAAAGAAAATAATCATAAGCAGAGATGTCATATTCGAAGAAGGTGGAAAATGGGAGTGGAACCTGAGTACAACAGAATCAGAGCAGAATGAGTTAGCTTGGGGAGATGATAATGATGATATTACCACAGAAGAGTCTGAAGGTGAAGAAACTGATGGGGAATTTAATGAAGCAGAAGACAACAATTTAGAAGTAATTCCAGAAATTGAGGAGTCTTCAAATTCTGGAATCCCACAACAGACAAGAAAAAGAAGAGAGCCTGTTTGGATGCGTGATTATGAAAGTGGTAATCGCTTTCCTGAAGAAGAAGAATCAGACGAAAGCCTAGCCTTTCACATCTCCAACGATGATCCAATACATTTTGATGAAGCGGTGAAAGAAAAGAAGTGGCAGGAGGCCATGAAGCTTGAAATAGAAGCTATTGAAAGAAATCAGACCTGGGAGCTTGTGTCACTGCCACATCAAGCAAGGAAAATTGGTGTCAAATGGGTTTTCAAAACAAAGTTCAATGAAGAAGGCAAAGTAGATAAATGTAAAGCTAGACTCGTCGCCAAAGGATACTCACAGAAAGCAGGAATTGATTATAATGAAGTGTATACGCAGTAGCCCGATGGGATACAATCAGAATTCTGTTGGCACTAGCAGCTCAACGTGGATGGTGCATCTTTCAACTTGACGTAAAGAGTGCTTTCTTGTATGGTGAATTGAAGGAGGAGGTTTATGTTGATCAGCTGGAAGGATTTGTCATAAGAGGACAAGAAAATAAGGTGTATCGACTAAAGAAGGCTCTCTACGGTTTAAAGCAAGCTCCAAGGGCCTGGTTTAGCAGAATTGAGAGCTACTTTAAGAAGGAAGGATTTGAGAAAAGCAATTATGATCACACCTTGTTCCTGAAGAAAAATGGAGATAAATTGTTGCTGGTAAGTCTTTATGTAGATGACTTGATTTACACAGGAGATGATGAGCATATGTGCACAAATTTTAAGTCGTCCATGCAGAAGGAGTTTGAGATGACAGACTTGGGAAAAATGAAGTTTTTCCTTGGAGTTGAAGTCTATCAAAACAAGGAAGGAATTCATCTATGCCAAAAGAAGTATGCTAAGGAAGTCCTGGAAAGGTTTAATATGTGGAACTGCAATGCTGTAAAGAATCCAATAGTTCCTGGCACTGTCTTGTCAAAGTTAGGCAGCAAAAATGTTGATGCAACACCGTATAAACAGCTGATAGGTTGCTTAATGTACCTAACGGTAACTCGTCCTGATTTAATGTTTGTGGTATGTTTGATTTCTCGTTATATGGCTGATCCTAAAGAAGAACATATGATGATTGCTAAGAGGGTACTAAGATATCTAAAAGGAACTTTAGATTTCGGAGTCTACTACAAAAGGAGCACAGATGCAAATCTGCTGGGATACACAGACAGCCACTATATAGGAGATGAGAATGACAGAAGTCTGCTGGGATACACAGACAGCGACTATGCGCGAGATGTAGATGATAGAAAAAGCACTTCAGGCTATGTTTTTCTTCTAAGTGGAGCAGTAATATGTTGGAGTTCAAGGAAGCAAGGAATTGTCACTCTATCATCCATAGAAGCTGAATATGTGGCTACCACTGCATGTGCATGTCATGGAGTTTGGCTTAGAGGAATTCTGCAGGAGCTAGGCGTCAAAAACTGTGAGTGCATCAATATCATGTGTGATAATAGTTCAGCCATTAAGTTGTCAAAGAATCCAGTTATACATCGAAGAACAAAACACATTGATGTTAGATATCATTACTTGCGCAATCTGTCAACTGAAGGAGCTGTGAGGTTGAGTTTTGTTGGAACTAAAGATCAAGTGGCAGACATAATGACTAAACCAATTAAGTTGGACCAATTTGTGCAACTTAGAAGTTGGCTTGGCGTTCGACGACTTGAAGAAGTAAACTGATGCATTTTCAGTTTACGGGGAGGAATTTGTTGGAATTATTGACTTGGTCGTTATTGATTTGGTCTACAACGTAATAACTGAATAATAGGCAGGAATTGTTGCTTAACCTGTCAAGTAAGCTAGTTTGTAGGAGTTTATCAGTTCAATTCTGTTTTTGATTTGTTTTCCCTTGTATTTCGATTTTTCTGTTTTGTAAGGCTTTATAAAAGCCACGGCTATCTTCACATTTTTTAATAATAAGAAGTATCAGTTTCCTTTAAGCTTCACAGAAATTGTTGGCCAGTAAATTTTATAAATCCAAATTGTATATGTGAAAAAATAGAAATCATCCCTCTTAAATATCCATGTCTTTTTCATCAAGATATCCTACAAAATTATAATAATAAATATATTATTATTTTTTCATTAATTTTTTTTAAAAATTTATTAATTTTTAATTTTACCATTCAATTAAAGTTTATATATGTTGTGTTATTATTTTAGGTTTGGTCCTTATTTTTTTAAGTTTTTTTTTGTTGGATTTATTTTTTTTTAAATTTAACCCCTCTAATAAAAAAATTATTCTTTTTTCTTTTAATTTCTTAGTTTTGTCGTATGTTTTTTTATAAAAGTTTTATTTATTTTTAATTTAGTCTTTCAATCATAATTATTTTTAATTTAATCTTTATTTTTTTTAATTTCTAACTTGATCCCATGGTAAAAAAATTATTAATTATTAATTATTAATTATTAATTATTAATTTATTAATTTTATTAGTTTTTAATGTAATCTTTTTTTTATTATTTCTTAGAGGGACTCTGAAAGCCATGCACTTCCCCGTTCAGAAATAAGCATGTAATTAATAAGAAGTTGAAGCTGATTAAGATTCATACAAATGAGGTTCTTAAAATTTTATAATATTGTTTCCGTATTAATTGCAAGTCTTCTTCTTCGACGTCAAGGTAGCCATCTGTGAAGTACGCGTGGACATTACGTTTGTTAATTCTCTGTTTTAGTCTATTGTAGCAGCATGCATGGATACGAGCCTCGACTGTCGGTTTTTGGTTATATCCACTTTATTGCTGCAGATAAATATTTTATCTTTTTTCTCATAATAAAAATTTCAAGATCAGCATTTTTTTCAAAATTTTTAATCTGTTTTTTCAAAAATCTTCAGACAAAACACAACCCACTAATTTTGCATGGCGCAGTGGCGTTTCTACTTCTCTTTAAGCATGTGCATGTGCGCGTGGACTCTCCCGTTTCGGATGGAGAAAAAGAAAAGACGTTTTCAAAATAACACAGGAGAATAAAAAATTGTTACAATACAATTTAATATAAAAAATCTAGTTGGGATCGCGACGTCTGTGGGAGCAGTTGGGATCCGAGAGGATGACACCAACCTTGGTTAGAACCTCGCCCGTGTTCTATGAAGACGTTCCGACAAAAAATCTATAGTTTGGTATCATGTACTTGACCAATGCGAAGGAACTGCCTTTTGCTCCTTCGGTAGCAAAAATAGAGGGATGGGCAGCGATTCTGTAAATAATGCATTTAATATTTATCTTATTGATGAAACACGGAGTTTCATCAAGCACTTGATATGGAATTTTTTAGTTTTTTTTTTTTGAAGTTTTATAATCTCTATCACACTTCCCAATCATTGGTCAGTTGAATATTCATGCTATCCAAACCAAAGCATGCCAGTTAGCTGGAGTTTTGGGAGTTTGTTTCCCTTGTCTTCGTCTTTCAAGCATAGTTATTCAATTTGATTCCGTTCTATCTTTCGGATAACGAAAAAACCATTAGATAATGAATTCTTGGTTCTAAGCCATCTCAAAATACTGTCGACCGACTTGATGACTAAAGTAGTTTGGGTAAAGCAAAAGATTGGCAGTGTAAAATTTTGAGTTATTTTTTGAATAAAATTACTGCTGTTAAACTATAGTCAATTTTTCATCTCAAGAAATTAATTAAGAAATATTATTGTCCAAGTAGAATTAATGCAAGGTAACTCGTTGTTCTTTATCTCCAAGTCCTTGAACAAATTATGTTGACAGTGAAGAAAGATGAGGCAGAGGCAATCAAGATCTTCTAACAAAATAGACTAACAACTTACTCTTTTTAAGTGAAGTACATAACATTGCAAATAAAATGCGTTTTAAAATTTTATCTTTTAATATTTTTAATTTATTGGTATAAAAATAAAATAAAAATATTTTGATATATTTTAAATAAAAATATTTTTTAAAATCCTCCGTACACCACAATATCAAAAACTTGAGGGGGGAATTGAAAACTGGAAAAAAGGGGATTTTTTTACGGGGAGATGATCAGGTAGAATATTACTTAGGAAAGGGAGGAAATTATGCTTAATTTAAGATTAATATTAGTGAAAATGTTTTTTTTTTTCGTGCTCTTTTTTGAATAAAATTACTGAAGATAGACTGCTGTCATTCTTTCATCTCAAGAAATTAAGAAATATCGTTGTCCAAGTAAAATGCAAGAAAACTCGAGTTCCTTCAAGTCATCTCCATGTTCTTTTAACAAATTATGGTGACAGGTTCACTTCAAACCCTAATTACAACTGAAATTGCTAAGTCATGGATCACACATAGATTTTCTCCTCTTGAAAGCCCACGATCACAGTGAGAAGTCAGGCCCAAAATAATGAGACCAGGTAGAGATTTGAAAATGAGATCCAAAACAATGAGTATTCAAAACACAGCGGGTATGTGTTAGATCCAAGTAGCCTGTATTTCGATATTTCCAAAAAAAATGAGTAAATGAGATCCAAAAAAATAGTATGAGGTATAATTTCCAAAACAAGTTAAGTTAATAGTTAAGGATAAAATTAAAAAAAAAACTAAATAAAAAAAGTTTGGGTTGTTAAAGAGTGAATTGAAAAGAAAAGAAAAACTAAACAAATGAAAGAAAGAACACAAAACACTATTTCAACAAAGAATTTTTTATGAATGTAACTACAGCTGTGGTTCTTTCAAAAATCCAAACTTTCCAAATGATTCGGTGCCATGACAAATGCAATTCTGGAGATCTTGTGCCATCTTCCCAGCATCTTTGGTGAAGAAATTTAGTAATAAATGCACAGAAAATGACAATAAAAACTCCAGTATTATTTTCAAAGCTCTTAAAAGAAAAACAAAATTGAAATACTAGGGCATATAAGAGAGTTTTATGTTAAGTGTGGTTTAATTTCTCAAAGGTCAAAGGAAGCCTAAGTTGGGAGGAGGGAGGAGAGAAGGAAAAAAAAGAGAGAGAGAGAGAGAGAGAGGAAGAGAGAAAATAAAAAAGAAGGAAAACATAGAAAAAAGGCCCAACCAAGCTCAATGAAAGAGGAAAATAAAAGGGCAACCAATCCAAACCAATAAGCCCATTGATCCATTTTGTGTGAGCAATCCTAAGTTCTCATCAAACGTGGCATTGCCACACGAGGTTCAAGGCAGGTTTAGGACCACTTCTTTATTTATTAGGTGTGATTATTTTTAATTCGGTTTGGTTTATATAAAAAAATAATTAAACCGAAATTTTTTTTTAAAAAAACCAAAACTGGTTCAAATCGACCGGTTTCGGTTCGATTCGGTTTTTTAGAAAAAAAACCAGTTCAACCTGGTTTGGCTTGGTTTTTTCAGTTTGGTTAGGTTTTTTCTGGTTTTTTTCGGTTTGGGTTCGGTTTGGTTTTTTTAGTTTCAGGCTTATAAAACCGAAACCGAACTGGTCGGTTTTTTCAAAATTTTAATTGGTTTTTTTTCCGATTCGGTTTTTTTAATTATTTTTTATCCAATTTTCTTGATTTAATCAGTTTTTTATTTTTCTACTCATCCCTAATTGTCATTGTGACATCTAACTAAATGTCTTGTTTCACAAGTTAATTCTACGAGTAAAATGCACAGTATGTCTGTACCTTCATAATGCAATTTCATGTGATTTAGTGGTATATAAATATTCAAGGATGTATGGGGAAAATTGAATAATATATTTACACACTGAATGACTTAAAAGAACACTCTCCTGTATTTTGATTCTTCTTCTTTTATATATTATTTTTCTGAAATACTTTGCTAATTTAGATATCAAAATGTTAAAAAAATAATATAAATCATATCTTGAAATCTTACATAATTCATATCTTGGACCTTACTTAACAGCTTAAACTATTGGGTTGAGATGGTTCTTCGACATAGTATCAGAGTCTCGATAACTAAGTAGTCATGAGTTCGAATCTCACCACTCTCATTTATTTAATAAAAAAATCAAGCACGAGGTAATGTGGGACTGTGTAAATTTCAAGCCCAAAGAGCTTTCACCTGAGGGGGTGTAGTAAAGAATAATATAAATCATATCTTGAACCTGACCTAACAACTTAAACTATTAGGTTGAGATGATTCTTTGACACAAAGGATCACCTATCTTTTATAGTTTTTAAGGAATAAAAACTTGCACCATGATTTTTCCTGTGGACTAGACCAGCTTGCCTCCTCTCGGTCATGAAAATATTTTTTTGATTTTAAGGTAGTTTTTGTGGTTGTGATTTTTAAAAAATAAGTTTAAAAAAGTATAGTTATGTATGGTTAGTTGGATTTAGATACGTGTTTGGTAAAAATTGTGATTAAGGTTTATGTGCAACAAAAAATAGTATAAAATATTTGGTTGTGGTTGCTTTTCAAAAGTATTTTTTACTTGGAAATGCATCAAAATAATTTTTTTTATTTTTTAAAAATTATTTTTGATATCAATGCATCAAAATGATCTGAAAATACAAAAAAAATTAATATGAAGTAAATAAAAAAATAAAAAAATTTTAAATTTTGAAAAAAATACTTTGAAAACAGAAAAACAATCAGAATTTTATAAAAATTAGTTAAAAAAATATATAAAAACTGATTCATAAAAATTACATTTTAAATTTAATTTTTTAACGGGATCTACGGTATAAGGTGTATTACATGTAGTTAGGTGTGTTACCAAAAATCTAATTATATTTTATACACCGCAAATGCAAAAACTGCAGCTAAACAAAGGCACCCTTAAATCTCAGAAAGAAAAGAAAAAGGAATGGATGCCCCAGTGTACCAGCAGCCACAGATCTTGTTTGCTGTCTTTTCTGATGGAAAAAAAAAAAAGAGCACAGAATAGCCTGAAGGCTTATAGGGAACATAATTATAAGGCAATGACGATGACAGCTTAACCAATTATGAAAGATTGAAACTTTCAAACTTAATGACAAAATTATCGATTTTGTTAGAAAATAAATGTGTTAGATGTCAAAGTTTTGCTGGCTGCCATCAATTATGATGCCATGTTGGAATCGATTTCCATAGCAAACTTTAGCAGAAAGAAATAATAATTTATGGAGATTGAGCATGCATGCACAGCAAACTATTACGGCAATCTTATCAGTTTCGGTAATCTGATGACACTTCATTAAAAAAATTTACGATTTTAATGAATTTTGTAAACATCATTCCATGATTTACTTAGTGTCAATTTTGTAAAATAAAACTATAATTGTTAAATGAAAAGCAAAGTTACTAGCAAAAAAAAAAAAGAAAGGAAATGAAAGAAAAAAAACATTTTTATGTGGTTCTCTATTTAGATGAATAGTGTTACCTCCCCAAGAATTTTGATTGTGTTGATAATAATTTTTTAAATACATAACCTAGTTCGGAATTGCTTTGATGTATGTATTTTAACATTGTAACTAAGCATAGCTAAGATTTCACCAAAACGACGGTAGTTCTATGTTTCTTAATTATTTTTGGTTGAGATTGGTTTGATATTTATATATATTTGGTTAATACTGTAGATGAAATTGAGGTTGAATAAAAAGTAATTTAATGTGTTTGATTAAAAATATTTTTCAAATTGAGGTAATAAAATAACTATTATATATATATATTGATGTTTTTAATTTAAATATTGTAGATTTAACTATTACTATTACATCATTAAATAAATAATACTTTATATCAAATATTTTTTATTGTTCCATTAACATATCTACAACTCCATCACGTACTAAATTCATCCGATAAGAACTACAATTTTCTATGATTTTTTGAGCGTGCAACAAAATCAGGTAAAATATCATCAGAAACAATTGCGATCTCCTTCTAATTTATGTAGTGTCACTGAATAATATTAAATACTATTTTTTTTAGTAAAGAACAATTAAAAAAAATTAGATTTTTTTTACGAAGTCGGACATAGTCCAACTGGACCCGATCCAACCATGAACAGTTGAGACGTTCTCAGCTGTTCTGTAGAGTGAATTAATTCACACACTGTTCACTTCTCTCCTCTTCCCAATCTCCAGCTAGTGCCGCCAAGTAACTTGGAACAGAACCATCTTTCTCTTTATCTCTCGGCTCAGAAATAGCTACCAAAGAAGGATAGGAATCTTCTGGGTTCTCGATAGAAGAAATAACGTATCAAAAGCCCCCCTCCAAAGTTCTCAATTAATTCATTTTTTTGCAGATTGTAGATTTCTTTACCAAGATATATTTTATTTTTCGTTTTTATTTTCTGGTTGACAAACTCTTAATGCTTGTAACTGCCGCATCGTGAGTTTGAATGGAGATGTTAGATAATATTTATGTAGTCTTATTTATTAAGGGTAGAATAGTACTTTCAGTTTAACCTATATATACTTTATTTGTATTTAGGTTAAGATAATGCATTCATAATAAACAGATTATTTAGAATTGTAGCCTTTTTTTTTATTTAATCTCAATTATTTTAACAAAAAGAACACAGGAAACATAATTATAAGGCAATCACGATGACAACTTAACCAAATAAAAAAGATTGAAACTTTTAAACTTAATGACATAATTACCGATCTTGTTAGAAAATAAACGTGTTAAGAGGTCAAAGTTTTGCTGGCTGCTATCAATTATGATGCCATGTTGGAATCG
>Ga0325405_1001777_pt1 | contig 22091 bp, 9 predicted proteins | sample PopdelMetagenome_21_FD_205663 | JGI IMG/M metagenome (GOLD analysis project Ga0325405, IMG submission 205663) | Populus deltoides microbial communities from Bellville, Georgia, United States - Xylem-Control-R2 | ecosystem: Host-associated > Plants > Phyllosphere > Stem > Wood/Secondary xylem...
ACAAAGAGAGAGTTAAGCTTAAAGAAGAGATGCTGGTTCAATTCAAATTGGAACATCATTCGGTTATTGGATCATAACTGGAGCTGTAGAACATGGATTTAGGTCTGGTTTATATGTATGGAAAGCTAAGATATAGGTCTAAAACTTTCATGAGAGTCCAAGATTCAAAACGACCGTTTTCAAGTTCAAATTGTAGCAACAAAAGAGAAGTCGGAATCTGTCTTGCAGCCTAGATACAGTTCATTGTTCAACCCATATCTCGAGTTCTAGAAGTCCAAATGAGCTCATTCTTATTTTGTTGGAAAGCTGAGACAAATTCCCAGAACTTTCATGAGGACTATTTGTTCAAATTCTGATGTTAGCAATGACGTTTTGTTCAGACAAGAAGATAATGATTATCACTAAGTCAAGAGGTGGCCACTCACTCACTAATTAGTCATTAAATCAATAGTTTTGAATTTTAGCCTATAAAAGAAGGCATTTGCCATACATTTAGACATCTTGGTTTTCAGATCAAGATCATATTCTTGCTTTCTTTCTTTGTATTTTTGTAATGTTTAAGTTTTGCTTTCATTAATCTATTGTTTATACTTTTCATCATAACTATGTTGTTATCTAGTTTATTTATGTTTGTCTTATTCACAATGTTTAGCTGAGTTTATTATGTCAAGGTGAAAAGGTTTCACTAATGGTGTTACAATTTATAATATAAACTCAATATGAACTTCAATATTTATATCCAAGAAAGTTTCTTATTAACGCGTCTTATATTTTTATCTTACTAATTCTTAATACCTTGCTTATTAGATGATTAATCTAGATTTATATTGTCCAACCCTTGGTACAACATAATAGTTCATTATCAATTTATAATGAACTATTAAGGATAAATCATCCGATTAGAACCTCCTTTATGTGTGGTTTCCAATTGATTAATAAAAAGAGTTTATATTACACTTATTTTCAATACTATTAGTGGATCCTCTAACCTTGACAATTGTTTTTATCTTTAATTAATACTCACATCAATATCACATCTCAAAAGTTCTTTTCAACTCCTTTTTATTTGTTGATTATAATTTTATATAGTTCACCTCCCTATGGTTCGACCCCGGTCTTGCCGGGTTATTTATTACTTCGACACTCTTGCACTTAGGATAAGATATCAATCTTTTAATCGTATCATGACCTTATAAAAAAAAACATTTGTCTTTTTTTTTCTACTTTAATTTATTTTCAATCAATGTTTTTTTTTTTAAATTATCATTTAATATTAGATTTGTTTTTTATTAAGTTATCTCACTCTCATGACACATATTACGACTTTTGAGGGTTAACTCGGGTGGCTGAGTTTTTTTTCCTATTTAACTATTTTATCCCAATTTCATCCTTTAATATTGGGTTAATTGAGAATTAGGCTTTATGATTTGTTTTATTTAATTTTTATTGGGTTATTCTGGTCTCATGATCTGAAAATATTGCTTAGTGGGTTAACTCAAGTTGACTCGGGTTATTTTTTTTTGTTTTTTTAATTGAACTTTTTTTTCAAATTTATCATTTAATATTGGATTGGTTGAAAATTGAACTTCATAATTTGTTTTGATTTGTTTTTATGAGGATATCTTGGTCTCATGATCAGGATTTTCACTCCAGTAAAATCATGTTTTTTAAGAGTTTATTTCAGTCTTAAGTCCTTTAATATTGGATTTGCTTTTTATTAGGTTGTCCCCGTTTCATGACATAAGTTGCAGGTTTGACATGTTAATTTTGTTGACTCAATTTTGTTTTTTTTATTTTTAATTGATTTTTTTCTTCAATTTCATCATTTAATATTGTGTTTCATTGAGAATTGAGATTCATGATTTACTTCGGTTTGATTGTTATGAGGTTATCCTGACCTTATAATCCGGGAATAGTGTTTGACATGTTAACCCATATTGACTCTGCTTATTTTTTATGTCATTTTTTAATTAAAAATTTTACGAATTTTATTGTTCAACATTGTGCCCGACAGTTCCTTAACTAGAGTCTCAAATTTGAAATGTTAATCCGAGTTAAATCGTGTTATTTTTTTATTTTTTCTATGAAGTCATCTCATTCTCATAACTCGGGTCATGAGTTTGATAGATTTTTCTTGAGTTGTTTTTTTTGTTTTTTTAATTAAATTCTTGTTTAGTTTCATCATTCAATATTGAACTGTTTGATAATTGATATATTTGTCATTTTTTTAGGTTTTTCTTTAATTGATTTTTTTTCAATTTCATCATTCATTGTTGGGTTGCTTGAGAATTAAACTTTATAATTTATTTTGATTTGTCTTCTGTAAGGTTATCATAGTCTTATAACATGGATCAAATATTTGACATGTTAACCTGGGTTGACCTAAGTCAATCCAATGTTAACTCGTCAAACTATATTTTTATGGGTCGTCCAAGTTTTTTGAACTCGTAAAATCAACTGGGTCACATCATGTTAACCCTTATACGGTATAAAAGTTTTTCCACTAAAAAAGCATTAGCAATATCTTTACATTCAAGAAAATTTTGACCCGACCTGCAATGCAGCATGGGTCAATAATGTAGTATTAATAAATATTCTAAAACACGTGGGGAAAGTATTATAGCTTTCCCCACATGTTCTTTTTTTCTTCTTTTTTTCATCTCTTCTGTTTTTTTTTGTTTTGTCTTTCTATTTTTTCATTTTTCCCTTTTTTTTGGGTTTTACATGTTTTTTTTTGTTTTTTTTTCTCAAGATTTTCTTTTTTTTTCCAAGATTGTCTTTATTAATTTTATTATTTTTAATATTAAGCTGGTTAAGAATTACAACTGTAGATTTCCTCATGAAACACTATAGATTGCTACAGTGTTTATCTACATGATTTTTTTTCCTTTCATTTTTTTTTGTTATGATTTTTTCCAAAATTTTCTTTGTTCATTTTATTTTTTAAATATTAAACTGGTTAAGAATTTAGCTTTGTAGTTTTTTCCTTGAAAACATTGTGGATTGCAACAGTTTTTCTCCATATAATTTTTTTTTTATTTTTTCCACAAACCTACGACAACGCACAAGCATGCCACAAGCCCGCGACATCGCGCGGGCATTACATCTAGTATAAAACTAAAACACGTGGTGTTTCATTGTTCACAAAAACATTGTTCACCCTCTCACATTTTACTATGGATTACAATAGTACAATTTTTAAAAATTTTCCATTTGGTCCCCAAACATTTTGTTTGCACAACTAAGCCCTTTTAAGACCAAATTAGAGAGTACAATTGCATGTTTTTTTGTAAGGGAGGGTTGGATTGAAAAAAAGGGGACTAAAATGACAAAATAGTTAATATAAGTTGTGGATTGAAAATTTCTGTCAAAAATTCATTCAAGGCCTCCATCTTTTTTATCTATTAGGTTATTGGTCCCCAGACTTTTACCAAAATTTAATTTTGGTACAAATTTTATTTTACTGATTTTTCAATTTTTTTTACTGGAGGAGAGAGAGGAGGTCGCCAGATTCTAGCTTAGAGAGAAAAAATGTCTGTTAGTGAGGAATCCAACCACCAAAATGGTTGTTTTTTTGTGTCAAATAATTTCATATGATGAGAGGGTTAAGATTAAATGTTTTTTTTACATGGAAACACCTAAAAAAATCATATTTGAGCTAGAAAAGTTTTTTGTTTTGTTTTGTTTATGGATATCTAGTTCATAAGTTTGACGAGTTCATCCACTTACTGGATATAATTTTTTGGTTTTTGATTCGTTAATTATTTTTAATAGTTTTTCTTGATTTTATCATTTAATATTGGATTAGATATGAGATAAAATACATGCTTTATTTTCTTTTTGCTTTCTTTATAGTTATCACCGTCTTTAATAAGTTTTTATTTTTAGATTGATGCTTAATTTTGTGACCATATATTTTTATTATATAATTAACAAAATATTTTATAAAAAAATTATTAAACTCAATGGAGTCCATGATACAATTTGTCTGAGGATTAAGATCGATCTAATATGTCATTATTTTAATAATTTTTATAAAAATCTTGAAACTTTGTTAAAACCTAAGCCATTTTATAATTCGGGCTAACTTCTATATGATTTAATTTAAAACTCGAGTTAGGTAAAAAACCAGGTTGTGAGATTTTAAAATTAACTTATTAAATCGATTCAATAATAACATAATAAAAAATTTATTTAATAAAAAATTGACACATTTATTATTTTTTACATTTTAAAAAATTTATCTAATCTACGATGGAGTGCAGGTAATAGACTAATACCTATGCATTTTAGAATTTTGTTAATAGTTAACTGATTCTGTAAAAATACAAGTCTCACGCACAAAAACTTCTGTAGAAAAAAAAATTATAACTAGATATCACTTAAACAGGGGAAAAATATAAAATATAAAAAATAAAAAGAAATTTCGATTTAGTTTGAGAATATTATAGGAGTTATATTTTAAAATGTTTTTTATTTAAAAATATATTAAAATAATTTTTTTATTTAAAAATTATTTTTAATAATAACATATCAAAACAATAAAAAAACAAAATAAACTAATTTTAAATAAAAATTTTTAATTTTTAAACAATGCAGCTTCAACAGTGTATCCAAACAATTCCTTAAAAATAATAAAATTAAATAATTAAGAAACACACGACAGATATGGGAATGAATCCAACTAATTTGAAATAATTCAATTATTCAAATTAATAAAAGCACGAAAAACAGCTAATTAACCAAGGAAAAAAAATATATATAGAGAGGTCAAAAATACAAAGAGAAAACAATCAAGACATTTTTCTTGGAGACCTAAACCACCACCTGACTTCACCACCACCACCACCACCACCACCACCACCACCACGTCTCCTCTCCCTCCACCGACAAATCTAAAAACACAACCGGATGTTGAAAAATCCTGCGTGTATAGTAAAATTTGATTGATTGATTAGAAAAACTAGTCAATTCACGAAAACAAAATGTCTCTCAACATGAAAACATTTACACAGGCGCTAGCCAAAACGGCAGCGGTCATTGAAAAAACCGTACAAACCACCGTCCAAGAAGTAACCGGTCCCAAACCCTTGCAAGACTACGATCTCCTTCACCAGATCGGCTCAGCTGGACCCGGTCTCGCTTGGAAGCTCTATTCTGCCAAGGCAGCGCGTGAGTCAACGCGCACACACCAGTACCCGACGGTTTGCGTGTGGGTTCTGGATAAGAAGGCGTTGTCGGAAGCACGAGCGCGTGCGGGTTTAACGAAGGTGGCAGAGGATACGTTCTTGGACGTGATTCGAGCGGATGCTGCGAGGTTGGTTAGGATTAGGCATCCGGGAGTGGTTCATGTTGTGCAGGCTTTGGATGAGAATAAGAATGCGATGGCGATGGTGACGGAACCTCTTTTCGCATCGGTGGCGAATGCGATTGGGAATTTGGAGAATGTGGGGAAAGTGCCTAAGGAGCTCAAGGGAATGGTGAGCTTTGATAATGAATTGTTTATGTTTGTTAATTGGAACTCCATTTTGTTAAAAATAATGTGCATAGTGGAGTGATTAGAAATAGGCTTAGGTTGTGGGTGTCCCTAATAGGATTGATTGCAATACCTTTCGGATAAAAGATGAAGTTTAAGGTTGCACATGAAGGCATTTTGTAAGGTTAATTTGCATTTTTGCTACCAAAACAGTTAAAGAATACCTCTCGAATATGATTTTAAGTGCCTCCACTCCCTTTTGACTTACTACAGGCTGGGATGCAATTGATGTAGGTTACTTGGAAAATAATATTAATGACTTTGAATGGCTTGTGCAATAGCTTTGTATTGTGATTAGAACTTTAAAGCTGAAATGAATTAGTCATGGAATTCACTAAAATATTAAAAGCAAGTGTTAAGAGAAGTGGATATGGATAGTGGAGAAAGGACAGTTAAATCTCATTAAAAGCTTGTCCGCTATGACATGGTGGAAATGCATTATGAGATGTTACCAGGAAATCTAGGAACTCCTTCAATAACATGCTAACCTCATCATGAAGGAAATCAAACTAGACTCTATAAAGTTTGGAAGTCTCTCTAGGTACAATTGCTGGGCATCATCTCTTCTTCCTTACCATTTCAAAGGTTTCAATGACTTAAACTGTTAGACTCTTCCAAGTTGGTATGGTTCCAAAGGGAAAGACTTTGGTGGGAAAATAATTTCGTATGGTACATCAGCCTATATCTTCATCTTGTTTAGACCAATGGAATTTATATATTCATAGATCTTGTTATCATCTTATGAGCAGTGCTTGCTTTTGGGTGCTTTATACATTCAAAGATCTTGTTATCACCCTAGGAGCAGCATGCTTTTGGGCTCTAACTCATCATTCTACTGTTCCCATCAATATTGGTGGTAAGCATTGCATTACGAAAGTTTTTGTTTTGTAGGAAATGGGCTTGTTAGAGGTGAAGCATGGCTTGCTACAAATTGCAGAATCCTTGGACTTCCTCCATAACAACGCACATCTCATTCACAGGGCTATATCTCCTGAGGTAACTTGTCATTTTGCTGGCCCCCTCCCCCTCCCCCTCCCCATCACATAAAAGTTTTTTAAAGTGATAGTCCATGTGAACATAAAGTTTTTTTTTTGAAGGGATGGGCCATGTAAACGTGACTTCAGTATAATAATATGTTTTGTGTAATCCCTTTACTTTTCTCAAACTTCTCTTGGTATGATAAAAAAAACAATGGAATTTCTTGAAATATCTTCTCAACTTGGAAATTGTTGTCTGGAAATTGAAAGCTCTTGTTTTTATGAACACCCAACCGTAAGTTTTCAATTTCACAATCAAGATAACAAATACAATTTGACTATCTTAATTGTTGTGGAGAACCTGTCACTAATCCTTGTGGTTAGGGGTTAATGTATCTAACAATAGATTTATAACTTGCAGAATATTCTAATTACTTCAAGTGGAGCGTGGAAGCTTGGTGGATTTGGTTTTGCAATAACAACAGATCAGGCTTCAGGCGATTTGGCTAGTTCCCAGGCCTTTCATTATGCTGTGAGTTGAATTTTTCGTTATCACTCATTCAGACACCATCCTTTTCCAACCATGGTTATTTTATGAACATTTTGTCTATACAGCTGGCCCTGTCTCCATCCTATGTACTTCACATGGTCTACTTATTGATTACTATGACCACCCTACAAATCGCACCTCTTTCCTCTTTCATATCCCACCATATTGGCTCTTAAATAATTGTTACTGGTGGCAACTTAAAAGGTAAAGCCACTTCTCTAAACTACCTTGAAGCAGTGTAAAAAGAAAGACAAGTTCCACAGCAACTGCTTTGAGAGGGATGAATTGTTAAAGTTCTTGCCTTTTGCCCCTCCATCCAAGTGTCCCAGATCACTTCAAAATTAGCCCATTTTCATATCATATCGAGATCCTTCTTCCCTAATACCCACGAAAAACATGAGCAGAAATCCTCTATCCTCACCAGGGGCCAACCACTGCTCATCATCAAAGGCAAATAACCTGTTTACAATATGCCCCTTTTCTGATGTTCTTTATTCAGTTTCCTTGTGGAGTATCAGAAAACATACTTCAAGCAAAGATTTACCTGTTATTTCCTGTTTTACCTGGATTTCCAGGAATATGATGATGAGGACTCTATGCTGCCCCTTCAGCCATCGCTGAATTACACTGCACCTGAACTAGTTAGGAGCAAAGCACCTTCAGCTGGATGCTCTTCTGATATTTTTAGTTTTGGATGCCTTGCCTACCAACTGATTGCTCACAAGCCTTTGTTTGACTGCCACAACAATGTGAAGATGGTAATTTAAATATTTTGCTTTCTCTGAGTTATTGACATTGAATGTATCCAAATGTGCTTCTATTTTTTCTAGAAACAAAGAAAAAAGTTTCAAGTTATATGCTTATCAAATCTAAAGGAGAGTTCCCCTCCAACTTTTTGCTTGATCAATGGACTCTATCTGACCTTAGCAAGTGCATTGGATTTTATTATTCCTTAAAAGAATGTAACAGTGCCTGTAACAAATTGGTCATTGATATGCAATTCCTACTGAACTAGCCAGTTGAACCATTGTTACTGCGACCCCTTGGTTGCTTCGTCTTGTGATATCTAAGGCATTAGAAACGCACATACATCCTTCTATGATCCTGTAAACTAAGCTACATCAGTATAAAAAAGCCTGCATTTGTCCCCTTATGCAGTTTCTTTTTGTCCTGAAGTTGTCCCTTTTTGAGTTGAAGTCATTGAAGTGAAATTTGAACATGCAGCTTAAAAATGATCTGAATTTCTTTTCCAAGGTTGGAAAGCATGGAAACAACTGATATGGGACCTAATGAAAGCAAAGCTTGTCCTAGTGAGGAAATAGGCTTATTAGGTGTCATGTTGCCCAAGTCCTTGTTAATGACTCTCACCTTTAACAATAACACTTCTACCTTCGCATTTATCAATTTTTTTTTTCCTGGCGGGGTGTGGGTTCTTTTACTTTTCTCTTCCTGTGAAATTAACTCTTATAAGGGATGTTCTATGGAGAATGTCCATTACATTTTTATTTATTTTAGAATGTCTTGGGAAGCATATGTTTGTTTTCTCTGGTGGGATATGATTTGGGAAAACAATTAGGATGCAAAGCATCATGGTCGGGCACTTTGTGGGTTTCTATTAAGAGAAAATGGAGGCATATCTAACTGGAAGATAAGATTTTTTCCTGCTAAACATGAGAACCTGAAACCAAAACAAAGAAGAAAACTAGAATATCAATGCTCTCCAATCTCTCTTCAGTCCGTTTGGATTTGTTCTTAATTTGTTCTATTCCATATTGTTGTAACAAAGTTGACACAGAACACAGGTTTGAGAACAGTAAGATTTCAATTAGTTTCTAGGACTGGAGCATCGGACAGTCATAAACTGTTTTTAACACCATCATCCACATTATTTTTGTGCTATTATTTCAGTTTCAGATTATATTTTATCAACTCTGTCACAAGCAAAGATAATGGATTTTAATTATTTTTGTTTTTCCTTTCTGCAGTACATGAATACCTTGAATTACTTATCCAGTGCAGCTTTCTCCTCTATTCCACCAGAATTAGTTCCTGACCTGCAGAAGATGCTCTCTGCAAATGAATCTTTCAGGCCAACAGCTATGGATTTTACAGGTAAAACATGAGCCTTTAGGATTCTGTCATTTGTTTATATACATATCTATCTGTCTATATATAGAGTTTCTCTTTTCACACATTAATGTCCAAGCTTTGGTGGGGAATGTAATAACAGACTAGAACAAATTGACGTACGAAAGAAACAGAAAGTTGGAGAGATGTGGAGTGTAGTTTAATGTAGTCTGCTGTTCCTTTCTGTAGGTAAATTTTCATGAGAACCCATAACAAAAGTATCAAGGATTTAAATCCTCTCAAACCTATATGTTCGATTCAGCAAATCTTTGAAGTAGTTAAGATATGTTATACAAAGACAAATCCACTTAGATGCTCATGGATGTATTGTTTTTGTCCACAGTTAAATTGAATGATATGGCGATTACTATTTATATAATTCTGGTATGCGCTTGCCTTTTTTAAAAGTCCAAGGCACTTGTCGATCATCCATACCAATTTTCTTTTGCCATTTCTTGTTTTCTCATTCTATATCATTCCACTTTCCACTTTGTTGTAAATCTTTCAAGTTTTAACAGAACATGGGGAATTCTCTGCATTAGAATTAACAATATATAGTGTTGAGTATAATGTTTTCATCCAATGGACTGGATGGAATGTTAAACCATTTTTGAGTGGCTGTCTCAACCCCTGCAACATGATAACATTGCAGTTTGTTTCAGTTATTAGAAGTTGTTTGTAAAGAAAGAGTTTACATTTCTTAATTTTTTCTTGTTGATTTCATATTGTTCTTAAGATCTATGTTCTCTTGTTGCAGGTTCTCCTTTTTTCCGGAATGACACTAGGCTGCGTGCTCTTCGCTTCCTAGACCACATGCTTGTATGCATTAAAATTTTATCTTGATTAGCACTTGTTCTGGGATAAATTTACTTGGGATGCTGAGCTTGAGAATAATTAAATTTCATTGAGAACATGTGTGGAAATTATATACTTTTCTGGCTGATCCTATTTCTTACAGGAAAGAGATAACATGCAGAAGTCTGAGTTCTTAAAAGCATTATCAGATATGTGGAAAGACTTCGACACCCGTGTGCTGCGATATAAGGTTATAGTTTTTGTTACCTACTCATATTATCTCTTGTTCAATTTTCTAGTTGGGTTATATAGCTATATTTTTGAGGTTATATGTTCAGTATAAACATTACTTTTGTACTCGAGGAAGCCCATTGAAAATTTTAACCACTTACAGATTTTTATAATAACATTGCTTTGTTTTTACCTGCATGCGTATAGACATCCACGTTTTCAATCACGTGGTTGAGCAATGCTAATTTGAGGATGCTGGATTTATGCTTTACTTCGAGCTTTTATTTCATTCTGGTATTTCTTTTGTCACAACAAGAGGTCAAGTTCACTAAAAAAGATTTTCATGCAGGTTCTTCCACCCTTATGTGCTGAACTTAGGAATATGGTCATGCAACCAATGATTCTCCCCATGGTTCTCACCATAGCAGAGTCCCAGGTACTGCTCATAATCCCTAAAGTAGGGAGGTGGTGGTAGTGGTTTGGGGCAAGATGGTTTGGTGATGGTATAGGCAAACATTTGATGGACAAATTACAGTCTTAGGTGGCAATATTGTGTGCACATTGATAGAGGCATACTGCCTACTAGTATAAAGAGATAGATTTCCTACATTTCTAATTGTAAATGATGTTCCATTGTTACTTCTGTTGGTTTCTGGGCAAAATATTCTAATTGGTGTTATTTTGGTAGAGGTAATAGCTCTCTCTCCTCCTGTCCTCCTCACCTTCTTTAGCTTTTTATGCTTTACAAAGTCCAAATACATCTGAAGTAGAGGTTATGTGTAAATCTTGTACTGGAATTTTTTCGTCACGTTGATATGGCATTTGCTTGAATGGCTGAGTCTGAAATAACTTTTATATTAGTTTCTTTGTTGAGAATGTTATGCTAATTTAAATTTTTACTATGGCAAGTTTCATTAGCTTTTCAGACTATTAATTTCCAGTCATCCATTCTCTCTGATGTGGAAGTAAAACAAGGGATTGTTCTTCATACAATATATATTTTTTTATCTTCCAGTTATTATTAAGATTCATTAATGTCTTACAAGCTGGAAAAGCAAATTTGATTTCTTAATATCTATTGTAGGATAAAATTGACTTTGAGCTATCAACGCTTCCAGCTCTCATTCCTGTCCTCAGTACTGCTGCAGGCGAGACACTACTGCTGCTTGTGAAGCATGCTGAACTTGTTATCAACAAGGTAACTATATTTGCTGTTCTTGTGCATGGTGGATTGAAGGATGTGTTGCATATGGTGTTAAGTTGCTTCTAGTGCTCAAAGTTTTTTGATTTTATCTATATTTTATTGGGTTCAGGAAAATGAAAAGATTGCCAAATTGAAAGGTTTATTAGTTCATCTTCATGTTCACCTAGTAATTGCGTGGAGTGACCCAAGAATAGTATTTAGTTCATTAGACCTGCTCATATGACTTTAGAGGTTTTTTTGGAAGGATTTATTAGTTGGTCATATGATATTTATTGGAAGGATTTATTCATATTTTTTCCTGTCTAATTAGTTTCTTTTATCTAGTAAGAAAATCGTTAAGCAAAAACTTCCTGTTCTTGTGGCTATCTCCTTGCAAAATGCAAGGGGATTGTGGGGTTATGGTCTCAGGTTCAAGTCCAAAGTGCAGGTGGGGCAGCACATGGGTATCTCTCAATGGAAAAAAGAGCAGATTTATTTGAATGATGAAAAGCTTCTTGTTGAACAAGTCTCAACATATTATTATTCTAAGTTCTGTTACTCATTAGCCACTTATTTTCAGTGTCATACTTTTTCTTAGTTGAAAGGGGTTAGCAGTTCCTAGAGCATTAGGTACCTAAAAAATTTGATCCTCTCAACTAGCTAGTTAAGAAATGTATATGTAATTCTCATTCATGGGGTTGGAAACTTTAATTGAAACCTTTATAAAACACTCACTTGTTGATGCTTTTATCTTTTATTTTATTTTTTTTTATAAATGAAAAACACCAAAATCCTTTTGAGAAGCATCTGAATTTTAGTTAGGCATGGTGCTAAAATTTCTTGATAGAAACTTCAATAGGAGTATTGAGTTTCCTTCTCCCTTTATGGCCTTAACCCATTCCTTATAGCCTTTTTTGTTTTTGGTTTCTTAAACGCATGACATTGAGAATCATTGTTAAAATACCTTGCTTATTTCAATAAAATATTTGATACTAATATTGTTTGTTATGCAATTGTTGTAGACTAGTCAAGATAACTTAATATCCCATGTTCTGCCCTTGCTCGTTCGAGCTTATGATGATACGGATCCGCGCATTCAAGAGGAAGTTTTGAGAAAATCATCCTTTCTTGCCAAGCAACTAGATGTTCAGGTGACTGCCATCTGTATGAAATTATGAATGTGTACACCCACACACACAATATGTGGCATTTATGCACTCTGATTTTCATTTGATAATCATTCTTATCGAATCTTTCATTTTTTATTCCTTTTCCTGTAACCATTCTTTTACTTTGGAGTTGTTTTCACTTCACACGTATGTTCTCTTTCAAGTATGCCATTCTTGCTTAATATAATGCATGCCATTCTTTCCTAGGAAAACAGAAATTTTGTTCGTTTTATTGGTAGAAGTTTTCTGATATCCAATGACTTGATGTATTAGACTGTTATAACCCAAAACACATCCAGGTTGAGGAGGGTGGGTCCAACTAGGAGAGCATGTGAAATATAATAAATTCATCTACATCGAAATTTTTCTTGGCCATTTAAACTATGCAATTCATTGAGCCCATATTCAATTTGTGAGGCGTTCTTCTGTATCATTGTGTTCTTGTTTCCAATAGCTATGATTGTTGTTACTGGTAATTGTGATTGAGGATCACCACAATGTTATTGAGAAACTCTATTTTTCCTTCCTTCTCTCTCTCTTAGTAATTTAAAGTGTTTTGACATCAGTTATAGATTGTTTCCAGTCATAATCAAAGAAAAGTTGCTTTAAATTTGCTTTTTAAGAAAAATACTTGGATTGAATAGAACATTTTGTGACAAAGCTATAGAATTCATCAAGCCACTCTTTCTCTGTATTTTCTAAATTCCGTAAACCATCAAGTCAAAATAAATAATTGAAAGATAGTTTTGGCTTTTGAATAAAGCAAAATTTCAACTTTAATCAAAGAGTAATTCAAGGATTAAGTAAAAAAGAAGTCCAACCGAACAATTTTTAAGTGATTGCAATTTCTCTGGGTCAAACATCAAAAACCAACTTAAATCATATGTTGTCAACACTCTTAGTTTAGTAGGATAAATTTATAAGTTGCTTGAGGCCAACTAACAGTGGTTCAAGAAATATCGGTAAGGATTGAAATGGAGAAAAAAATGAGTACAAAACAACTGATAGTTTTTATAGAGTTAAACAAATAAAAAAAATCCAAACTGATATGGATGGAATGCTAGAACAAAGCTGAATGTGGATTTTTGCCTCTTTAGCTGATAAGACAGGTTAATTGAGTTGGATAAGCTGGTATAGTTTGGAATGGCTCATGTTATCAAAGACGATGATTATGAAGTTGGATCTGTTATGTGCTTTCTCTAGGTTTGACTAATGGTTATATTTGGAACTCCACACTGAAATATAGAATTTTATCCACTGCTGATTTAATGACTTGCATCCTTGTTTAGCTTACATAATACCCTCTTGCAAATAGATTATGGAAGAACCCCATGCTTCTTATCACCTCTCTCTCTCTCTCTCCCCTGTGGTGTGCTAAACATGGAATCTCTATTAGTAAGTGTGCATCTGTCTTGTCTGCTATAATAAGTGTGGTGTTTGTGTTTTGTATGTTAATTAATTCTAGATATTGGTAGTTTGGTCAGGATGCCCTGGAAGGTTTTCTTCTTCTTTAGGTTAAACACAGAATGTTAATAATAAGTTTCATTGACAACTGGTTGGTTTATTTTATAAAGAAGTTCCTCGGTGCAAATTAGGGGGACATGGGAGAGACTGGCAGGCAGTCTAAGACTCTCTAAATAAGAGGGAGTGGTTCACTTTTACTTTATTTTTTTTGAACATCTTGCTTACTCTATTAGAGAAAGGTGTATATTTTATTACTCTCACATGCATGCCTTGAACCAGCCTCATGGCTTCAACACATGGAATTGATAATTTTTAAGAAATCTTGTGGATGGCTTATTTTCTCCAAAAGCTTAAGCTGTGGCTTTATTTTGCCTCATTCATTTAATATGATATTTCTTTATTTATTAAAACACCAGTTTATGCCAACTCCCAAATGGTTCCTAACCATTAATCCTTCCCCCCCCCCCCCCCCCCCCCAATGGGGAATTGAATTCTTTAATTAATCTGATTGTTGTGTTAGCATGGCTTTGTGAATAATCAAAGTTCCTTGTTACCTAAATATTCCAGTCGCTTGACCCATGGAGGTTATATAAATAGAAGCAAGTCCACAACTCATAAATTTACCGTAGTTGCTTATATATATATATATTGTGTGTGTGTGTGTATTCGTGTGTACGCGCGTGTTCGTTAATAACTTGCTGCATGACGGGGTAGAAACATTTGCAAAATGCTACTAAACAATGGTTGGTAACTTTTTATTGGCATGCCTTACTGGAGAGGTGCTGAAGTTCTTTCATACAGTGTCTTAATATATACTCATTTTAATTATTTTCAGCTGGTGAAACAAGCAATTTTGCCTCGTGTTCATGGATTAGCTCTCAAAACAACTGTTGCTGCGGTATGTATGTTTTTGTGTTTACAAGTCAATTCATATTAGATTAATAGAGTTGAATTTAGGTAATCTTTTGTGGAGTTTCCCAGCAAGAATTTACTAGAGCATAGGTTAATTATATGCGTCTTAGACTATCCTCAGTGTGAGGTCATATCACCACATTCTTCTAGTATTTGAAAGTCTATTCAGTAATTAAAGTAGGTTTTTAACTGTTCTCTGTTTCAATAGTTGACCCTGTGGGCCTTGGGGGTATATAATCTGAAACTAACTGTATGTTTATATTGGCAGGTAAGAGTCAATGCTCTGCTATGCTTTGGAGATCTTGTTAGCATCCTCGATAAACATGCTATTTTAGATATCTTGCAAACAATTCAACGTTGTACGGCAGTTGATCGTACTCCTCCTACCCTTATGTGTACCCTTGGTGTTGCAAACTCAATTCTCAAGCAGGTAATGGTATCTGGTAGTTGACTAGCTTTCGCAGCTATATTAGTGTTCATCTGCAGGTGGTATGTATAGAAATTATATCTCATTTTCCTGGTTAAATCTTGTCAGCATGGAGTAGAATTTGTTACGGAGCATGTTCTTCCACTTCTCACACCTCTGCTCACTGCTCAGCAATTGAATGTTCAGCAGTTTGCTAAGTATATGCTCTTTGTGAAGGATATCCTCAGGTATTCAGCATTTTGTTACCCCCACAGACCACTAAACCCTTTTCTACTTAACCGAAGAATAAAACCACTGTTCTTTCATCATCTGAATTCTCTTTTTCTAAGTAATTTATCTATTAATGTTTTCTGCACGAACATGCTAATGAATTTACCTTTTTATATATATATATATAAATATATATTTGAAACTTGGGGTTTTTATCATAGGATGATAGAAGAAAAAAGAGGAGTTACAGTAACAGATTCTGGAATTCCAGAGGTGAAGTCGTCATCTTTTCCCAATGGGATTCAGCCTCAAGCCTCAAGCAAAACAAGTGGTACTGTTGCACCAGCAGCAAAGGGTAGCACTTCATGGGATGAGGATTGGGGTCCTGTCTCAAAAGGATCTGCCACTGCACATCGGGCTTTAGCAAGCAACTCATCACCTACTCCATCTATTTCTGCTAATCAGCCAGTTCAATTAACATTTTTGCAATCAGAATCTCCCATGACATCTGCAGTTTCCAGTAGGCAAACAGCCGTATCATGCCCTCCAATCGATATAGAATGGCCTCCACGGCCATCTTCAACTGTAACTCAGTTAGATATTGGAAACAAGCAAATGGACGCAGGAGCAACATCCACTTCAAGTTTTAATGAAATAGATCCTTTTGCTGATTGGCCTCCAAGACCAAGTGGCACTTCTAGTGGTTCTGGGGCTTCTAACAATGGCACAACAGGACTGCAGCCAAATAGTTACAGTTCGAATTTGATCACAAACACACCCGACATTATGAATTTCCAGAACAAAGGAAATATCAGCTGGGCCTTAAATAACCAAAGTTCATTGGATCCATTGAAACCAAATCAAGGCACCTCTGCTGTGAATTCTGGTAGTTTGAATAGTGGTCCTAATCCCCAAAGCTCTATTGGTTTCTTGAAACAGAACCAGAATACATCAACTCTGGGTTCTTATAACCACACAAAGCCAACAGATCTCGGATCCATATTTGGTTCCAGCAAGAATGAGCAGACTGCAATAAAACTTGCTCCACCCCCATCAGGTGCCGTGGGCAGAGGAAGAGGAAGAGGAAGAGGGAGGGGTGGCACATCAACCTTGAGGTCTAGCCATGCGAAGCCACAATCTGAACAACCCCCTCTTCTAGATTTGCTATAATGAGCTGGATTGCCTTTACCATATGAGAAGAAGAAGAAGAGATCTGGGAAGTGCACTTGTGGAAGTAAAATCATCCAATGCGCAGAGACGGCTGTGTTATGTTAAATGTTGAAGATTAGAAATGCAGCCACAGTAGGTATTGGAGATTGTGTGGTTTGTTATTTGATTACTGGTTGTGGCTGTGAGTTGTTTGTAGTATGTTGTGATTAAAACTGTAAACAATATTTCTTTTCTTCACTTTGTAATTTTGTATCATGCCGTTGTTCAGTTGAGATTTTGATATCGGGAATAGCTTTGGCAGGAAAATTGTATTCTTCAAACACACCCAGTTCCAGCTGGTAGAAATAATAAAGATGGGAGTCTGTTGCCCATTCTGGCCGCGATGTAGAGATTGGTATGCATTCTATTTAAAACTGATTTTTAATTTAATATATATATATATATATATATATATATATTAAAATAATACTTTTTAAAATTTTATTTTGACATTTTAAAATAATAGTTATGGAACTTGAAACCTGGAAACCACAAAACCCTTAAATTTATAGGGTTAACTCAAAACTTGGATCACCTAAGTTTTTGTTTTTTTAACATTTATAAGTTTTTAATAAACCTAAAAAATATAAAATTAATTTATAAATGTTTAACTTTATATATATTTTTATAGCTTGTATTACATGAATTATTTATTAATTTAATTTTTTAATATGGAATAATTATACATAATTTATATTTATATAAATTATTTCTTAACTTTTTATATGAAATAACTATATTACACTTCATGTTTTATATATATTTTTTCTTCTTATAACCTATATTTATATAAATTGTATCTCTAACTTTTTTTTTTTGATGTGGGGTAAATATTATTAACTTCATGCCTGATATATTTTTTTTATAGTCTATATCAATATGTATTGTTTTAAAACTTTTCTACGTGGAATATTAAAACATCAAACATAATTTTTTTTTCTAGGTTGATCCAGATTAACCCGTATGATCCGAAACCCAACTTTTTGACCGAGTGAATCTTTATATCAGATTTAATAATTATGACCAAAATCATTTAAAAAATTTAAAAGGTGAAAAGCAATTTTAAAAATACTTTAAAAACCGTTTGCTTTTTTTAGGAGCTGAAGCATGCGATATCAATAATCAGAAAGCTCTAGTGGGTCTTCATCTCTAACTCTTTAAATCCATACCTCTGGTGTATGTCTTTTACTTTTTATTTGTTTGAAATGAAGGATTTATGTTGATCTTTCCATTTGGCTCGAGTAAAATCTTTCTTGTTCAAATCTAATCGAATAGCTTGAAAGCTGAAAAATGCCGTCGTCAGTGTCACTGCCTTGTAGCCATAGCCAGGCTGTTTATAAAAAAAATGAAGGCCTTCTTTTGATACTGCCAGCATTACCTTTAACTTCTTGTTCTGTACTTCATCTCTGCCATATGCTCTAAATTTGTAATCTATTTCTCCCTTATAAATGGCTGATTTCATTTTCCAAAATAACAAAGAGGTCTGAAGTACGGTGATCATAACAACTGATTTGTGACATTGAGGTCTGATTCAATTTTTCCTGGAGCAGATTAAACAAAAAAAAACTTCTAAGCAAATGAAATGCATAAAAATATGAAAAGAAATGATTAGTTTCATTCATTCATGCCCTGACTTGAAAAACGCGGGTAAGAGTTCGAGCCCTGTGGTTACTGATATGATGGCTACTGGAGGCTTACATAATTGTTAACTTCAGGACCCGTGAGATTAATCGAGGTGCGGCAAGCTGGATCGGATACCCACGTTAAATTAAAAAAAAAAAAAAAACAAAATCACGGGCATGAATTATCCATATATCTAGTAAGATCTTCCATCTACCTGACTACCCATATATATGTCTATCTTCTGCTTCTAATCTTTCTCTCACTAGCTTCATGGAGATAATGGACTACTTGAAACGTACGCTTTTCTAACTCAATCCTATAAATACAATGATACCCTGTAAATCATCATCATTGTTTACTGGCACTCCTGTGGCTTTAGCGCAATTCACATACTATGATCGTCGTCCTCCAAAGTCATGGTGATTGTTTCTTAATGTCAAGATTAAGCGAATTCCGTACTTTCTTGCCTCAGGAATAACGAAATCAAGTCCCTGAAAATTACAAAACAATAGTTAGCATCGCGTAATTTATTTGAGCAATTCTTGGCAACTTTTAGTATTCATCAATCCCTCTCTAGCTAGGTGTCAAAACTCAATTTTGGTGACAAAAAAAGAAGAAGCATTATACCTGAAAAGATAGGCCCGCTATAAACCCACGGAGAAACCTGCAGAGCTTGATCAACTCCATCGCTAAATGCCCATGTTCGAGAGACAGTGAGACCTGCAGCAGCAGCCTGGTGAAAGATATTGGATATCTGTACCATTGACTTGGCCGCGCAGCAACATTAATCATCCAGTAAAAGTTGAACCCATTAAAAAGGAACGGGGAACCATTTAGAACAAATTAGGTGTTTCTAGTTTGAATGAATCCAGTGATAGGAATCCCAGCTTCACAAGTAGCCAAGGCTAAACGCAATAGAACAGTACTACTCAATGCATAGCCTGCATTCATAAAGTTTGCCATTTTGCTTGAAGTTTATGTTTTGCCTGTGATTGATTGATAGTGGGAGTACTTGAAACTTGAAAGAAAGAATGGATGTGAGGAGAAGTTGGGAAGGTGTGGTGCCTATTTATAGAAGTGTAGGGCGAGGAGGAGCATATGGAGGTTCATTAATAAAAGTATGTGTGAAAGGGTTTCGAGGAATAATTTGCATGCCAGAAACAAAAATGGATAGAGAGAGAAGTAATATAAATGTCTGGAGAGAAGTTATATATATAAATATCTATCTTGTTTGTGGAAAATGTTGGAAATTAGGAAATATAGTGTTAGAAAAATAAATTTGGATAAAGGGAATTTGGAACTGGGGAGGAAATTTAGGAGTAGCAGCAGAAATTGTTGAGGATCATTCTTATTTTAAGATGATGGTCACTCACAGTTGCGTTCATCTTTCTGTCGTTGATAGTTAAAAGAGGCCGCCCTCACGACTTGTTACTCCATAAATAAATGAAAACTGCAATTATTTGGTAAGGTTAAGAGTTAACAGTTGTTTTTAAAAGTAATTTTTATTTTATTTTTTAAAGTTTATTTTTGACATCAATACATCAAAATGATATAAAAATACAAAAAAAAAATTAATTTGAAAAATATAGAATTTATGTTAATATCTCACATGTTTAAAACTTTTAGACTCGTGCAAATATCTTCCCATCAAAACAAGATCCTCATATGACTGTTAATTAGAGAATTCATGTACGCGAAGAGCACCTCAAAAGAGTTTCCACCTTTTCTTTTAATCAAATTTATTATTTTAATTTTGTTATCATATTAGTGTATTTATAATATATTGAAATTTTGTGTGTATAAACGGAAAATATAAAGCATGTGAGCCATTCTCCAATCAACTCTCAAGGTGTTGAAGTTGATACCTTACCAGCCACTCACCTAAAAACAATTCTCAATGAGAGGAAAAAAAAAACAATTTTCTTTAAACTTGAGTTTGGAGACTCCTTTTTCGGATCTGTAAGAAGGGATTGAGATTCCACCAACTCAAGCATGAGATCGAAGTATAGATTTTGTCCTATGATTTCATCAAGACAAAGATGAGGAAATTACTAATCATTATCTGACTTCGACTCTCAAATGCCAGTCATGGTCATTGAGACATCACTTTTTGATAATAGTATCCATTATATGTCTTTTGAAATGGAGGAGATGAAAAGATCTATTGAGAAAAGGGATGCTTAGATTGCTATATTGATGGATCAACTAGAAACTCAAAATCAACCTACTAAAAGCACTTAAAGGATCGAATATCCATCTAGGAATAATTCTCACCAAGATCCTTTAAAAAGTCAAAGTGCTCTTGAAAAGCAACAGAAACAAGAGCAACATGATCGAACAATAATGTAAAATACCCTTAGGGACAATACTGGATGATCAATGGGCTTACATACTCTTCAACAACTACAACATATAATTGTAGACATTATATGCGCTTAGTATGAAGGTACTCCCTAGTTTTTACTTGTGCATGCCAAGCTATATGCTAAACACATTGATGAAATGAGGATGCCATCAAACTATCAACCTCTAAAGTTCCAACAATTTAAAGGTAAAGGTAATCTAAACCAACATATAATTCATTTATTGAGACTTGTAACAATGCATAAATATGTAGAGACTTGATGATGAAGCATTTTGTCTGTAAAAAGAGTTATCTTTGATTGATACACTAAGATTCTAGTTGGAAAACTAGATAGCTAGGATCAATTAGAGCAAGAATTCTTGACACGCTTCTACAACACTCGATGACCTGTAAGCTTACCAAAACTTGCATGCATTAAGCAAAGGAAGGAAGAGCTAGTCTTGGACTATATTGAAAGATGGAGGAACTTAGTCTTTGGCTATAAGGAGAAGATAAGTGTAGCCTTTTTCATAGACATGTGTGTACATCAAATGCAATGAGAGTTTTATATAGTCTTCAAGGGAATATGTCGTTCACTTTTGAACAACTCCCTACAAGAACCTATGACTTAGAGATCCAAATATCAAGGCATGTAAGCTATTTTCTAAGTGATTCTCGTGACAAAAAGGAAGCAAAGAAAGAATTTAAGAAAGATACAAGGCTTGCAAGATCAAAAGAAGCCATTGTTATCTCTACGAAACCTATAAAGGTTTCTAGCCAACAAGCCAAACCAAAACCGAAGATTGAAGAAAAATTCTAGAAAAACCAAAGCTAAGAAAGAAAGAAGTCCATTTTAAAACAATTACAAGAAAAATAATACCTTTTTTTTTAATTTTAAAATCAAAATAAGTCATGAAGCTCAATGAGCACACCCCTTTCCCCTCTATTTTATCTTTTAAATTGCTGTTCAAAATGTTTGTTAGGCATTATTTGAAGTTTTTTGTTAGTTCAAATGTAATGGATGTTTGTTTTTAACTGTTTAGTTATGCCATGGTTTAATATGTATATGAATGTTTAATTTTTGTTTGAGGTTTGGTTTGATGTTTATGATTGTTTATTGGAGTGTTAAATGTCAGTTTGAGATACATTTTAGTATGTTTTAATGTTTAGTTAATTAATTTTGAAGGCATGGAAAGATATGTTAAGTATCAATGTTGTTGGATTATGTTGTTTTGAGTAGTTTGCTAGGTTTGTTTGAAGTTGCTAGCATGACGTTTGAGTTTAGAAATAATGAAAATAATCAATGAAACAATGTTTTTGCATAAGAGAATGTT
>Ga0325405_1001778_pt1 | contig 22083 bp, 14 predicted proteins | sample PopdelMetagenome_21_FD_205663 | JGI IMG/M metagenome (GOLD analysis project Ga0325405, IMG submission 205663) | Populus deltoides microbial communities from Bellville, Georgia, United States - Xylem-Control-R2 | ecosystem: Host-associated > Plants > Phyllosphere > Stem > Wood/Secondary xylem...
TGGAACCCTTTTAGCAATGAGTTAAACAAACCTAACTTTTCGTCGGATGAAGCCTTCTTGAAATCTGCCACCAAAAATAAATAAATAAATAAGAATCGATAAACCTTAACTTTTAGCAATTTAATTAATGGGTGATGGTAAGGGTACCTCTGGTGCTCTCGGCAAGCTTCCGTCGGTTTTTCTGGCTGTTTTCCTGATTTTCAGCAATTCTAAGTCCCTGCTCATCCAACACACTTTTCTCCTTCTCCAGCTCAAAGTCTAGATCAGGTATTAATTTGACAAAACAGATCATCATTATTATTATTCTTTTTCCTACTCTTGCAAAAATGCAGCATAAATTAAATATTAATTGCTAAATCAAATCATTATTAAAAAGGAAAGAAAGAAAAGAAAAATAATCATCTGCTCATAAATTGGGACAGGTCAATATTTAGCATCAATCAAAGGTGAATTCAAATAAAATTAGGTTTTAATTGATTAAAATGATACCTTTCCAGAAATTGGAGACGAGGGAGACAGGAGAAGTGGAGATCGTTTTGTCCCTCTCGGATCCTCCTTGCGGAGCCTCCATTTTTCAAGCGAATTTGGATCTGAGTACAAATTCAGTTAGGAAAGAAAATGTGAATAAACAATCAGATTCATATATTTACTAGCAAGAGATTAGATGATTTAAGGGTGTGAGTTTCAAATCAAAAATCTTTTCGTGTTTGTAAAGTTCGCGACCGTCTGAAAAAGGAGTGGAGTGGGTTCGGTAAAGCCCAAATGTAATCTCTTTTCTAGATGGTCCATTGGACTCATCCAATATTATAGAATTCACATTGTTTCCATGGGCTTGTCTAATGCTGTCAAGATAAATAAAGATTATTAGCTCCTTCACTCTTTTTGAAAAAATTAAAATAAACAGTGTGGTACTTCTTTCATTGCATACAAAAGGGTAACTTATACATGCTTATTATGGAAATTATCTGATAATTTATTAAAATATTATTGGTCTTGCTTGAACTAAGTTTTTAAGTCATTCGGTTAATTCTATTGAAGAAAAAACTAATAGCAGTAGTTATTAGATCCGACTCGGGAGTTGACCTGGTCAAAGAATCGGGTTTCGAGTTACACGGATTGACAGGTTAACCCGAATCAACTCGGAAAAATTAAAAAAAAAATTAATATTTCATATGAAAAAATTAAGAAACAATCCATGTGAATATAGACTATACATGTTATAAATAATGAAGTTTAAAAGATTATTTCAAAAGATTTTGTATCCCACATTGAAAAGATACTATGTTAGTATGTTATCCTTTTAAGTTGAAATATTTAAACCAAAAAGGTTTTTTATTCCACATTGAAAAAACATTTTTTTTCTTGTAAATATAAAGTATATATATTAAAAGGTTTCATATCCCACATTGAAAAGAATAATAATTTCTATGAACACAGAGTATATATACTAAAAGGCTTTAAATTCAACATTTAAAAAATAAAATATTCTTCTAGCATTTATATAGTGAACTTTGAAAATGGTTAATAACCAACTAAAAAATATATAAAAAAGAAGGGTCTCCGACTAGGAGAAAAAACACATTTAAAAAAAAAAATCGGGTCTCAACTGGGTTTTGCCGGGTCGCCCGAGTCACGAGTCAACCGGGTTTCACTGGGTTTTTTCTTATTCCGATCTTTTACCTTACTCGAACTGGTCCAGCCACCGAGTCAACCGGGTCTTAGGTCGACCTGTTGGGTCGGTCCGGGTTTAATAAGTAGCGTTTCAAACAATACTAAAATAAAGAGACAAAGATAATGAAAATAGAAATGTATTTTCTTGGAGAAACAAAAATAAATATATCCTACTATTATTTTGGAGTGAGTTTCTATTATTCTAAAACAAGAGGTACAAAAAAAGCATGTCTTTAAATACATTATTTTTTATTTCTAAAACATCATTATAAGAAATTCTAAATTTTAAAATTATCTAACTAAGATATGTAAAGAAAAAAATAGTTATTATTATAGTTTTAAAATCCAACTCAATCAATCCAGGGCAAGACCCGGGTAACAGGTCAGGAAAGTCAACCTAGATTTACCCGGGTCAATATAAGAATAAAAATGGTTATTATCATAACTTTAAAACTTGACTCAAGGTTCTACCCACAACAAGGCTCAGGACACGGGTAAATAGGGTCAAATTTAAAGATAAAAATAATTATTATCATAGTTTTAAACTTGACTCGACGGTTAGTTCCGAGTAATGTCCAGGTCACGGGTCAAGAGAGTCAGCCTAGGTTGATCAACCCAGGTTGACTTGGGTCAATGTCAAGATAAAAAAAATTATTATCATAGTTTTAAAACTCGACTTGAGGGGTTGATCCGAGGCAAGACCCGCATCACAAGTTAGGAGGGTCAACTTAAGTTAACTGACCCGGGTTGGGAGGGTCGACCTAGGTTGACTTGGGTGATTGTTAGGATAAAAGTGATTATTATCATGGTTTTGAAACCCAACTCAAGGGTCAACTCATAACAAGGCTTAGATCATTGGTTGACCCAGGTCAACTTAAAGATAAAAGTGATTATTATCATAGTTTCAAAACCTAAATCAAGGTTTTATCCCGAACTAAGCCTAGATCATAGATCAGGAGTGTCAACTCAGGTTGACCCGAGTCAATGTAAGGATACAAACGGTTATTATCATAGTTTTAAAATTCAATTCAGGGGTCAACCTGGGGCAGAGACTAAGTCATGGGCTAACAGGATCAGCTAGGGTTAACCTAGATCAACGTATGAATAAAAATGACTTTTATCATAGTTTTTAAACTCATCTTCGGAGTCGACTCGGGGTAAGACCTGGGTCACGAGTCGAGAGGGTTAACTTGAGTTGGAAAAAAAAAGAATCAAAGCAATTTTGTTTTGATAAAAAAAGTTAAAAAAACAATTGACGGTTTTATCACCCGTGTTTTATTATGGGTTGACCTGGGTTGTTAATTAGGTCAGGTCAAGTCAATTATTCCTCTATTTTTTTTTTCTAAAACCCAAATTAGTCCAGGACCTATGTCGACCCGCATATGTCAATCTAGGCTTTGTAACTAGGGTTATTGTCATAACCCATTTTTGGGTTATTCCCTAAATTCAATTTTTCTTTCAAAAAATAAAAAATATATATTCGAACTAAAAAAATTAAAAAATAATAACGGTGAGAAGAAGATGTCAAAGCGCCTAGAAAATGATTAAAAATTGGTTGAGGAGGTTTAAAAGATTAAAATTTGACAGTATTTTGTTGACTAATGAGAGCTCTATTGACAAAGAAAATTCAATTTGAGGAAGAAAAATTCAAAATCAGATGTTTATCGACTCAATTAAATTTTATTGAAGGTTTAATTGAATTTATGGAGGGTTTGATTGCAAGAAAAATTGATTTCGAAGTCAATTTAGGCTTTAATTGGAAGAAATTAAAGTTATGGGGTCAAAATATAATTTTTTAGAGTTGATTTGGTCAAATCAGGGGCTTAATTGCATAAATATTGAAGTTTGATGGCCAATTAGGGACTTAATTGAAGAAATCCGAAACCAAGGACCAAACTGGAAAAAAGGCGTGTAAATAGAGGGGCTGTAATTAAACCGAATCAGGGGCTAAAATGAAGAAATTAGAAGTTTACTGATCAATTAAGGGTCAAATTGCATAAATAAGAGACCAAGGACTAAAGTAAAAAAGGTGGCCAACTTCAGGGCCGACGATTGAATTTGGTAGGGATGCAATTGAATTGATTTTTAAAATTAAAATTGCAATTTAGGACTTGATTGAACAAATCACAAATTAAGGACTGATTTGGACTTTGGCACGATTTTGCCACCATTTCTTTTTAAATGAAACGACACGTTTTGGGTAAAACAGCGCCATTTCATCCACTGTTTTAAAAAAAAAACCCAAACGGTGCCGTTTTGAACGGCAATGTGGGTCTTCTTCTTCCCTTGGACGCATGAGGCGGGGGAAGAAGAAGATTTCCTTCCCCTGCTTTTCTTTTGCCTCTTTCTCTAAAAAAAATCAAAAAAACACTGACCAAGACCCCCACTTGTCTAAAACTCTGACCCGTGGCCTACCACGGGGTGGAAAAACAAAAGGGACATGCCCCTTGGACGGTTGCACAGTGGCCGCCCCGGCCGCTCTACCCCTGTGCCACGACTGGGCAGGGTAGGAGGCCTCTCTACCCATGTATTTGCCTATAAATACATGGGAAGAGAGAGCACGAAGGACGAGGCAGCAGAGGAGGAACAGAAAAGTAGAGAAAAAAAGAAAATAGAGGAAGAGAGAGAGAGAGAGCAAGAAAAAAACAGAGGAAAAAAAAGGAATAGAGAGAGAGAAAAAGAGAGGTGAAGAATAGAGATAGAGAGGAGAGAAGGAAAACAGAAAGAATAAGAGAAGGAGAAGATGCAGGGATTATCACCTCTGCACGGAGAAGAAGAAGAAAAACAGGAGCGCCACCATCTTCGCCACCGCAAATCACCGCCGACGACAACAAAAACGCTCCTTCACCCTAGGTAATCTTCTCTCTTTCTCTGCTCTGTCTTTCTATTTGTTTCATTTGCATGCAGAATGTGAGCAATTCACGTTCTGCAGCAAAAGGAAAATAACCAGCTAATTATAAACTGTTGGGCCGGTGCTGGCTCAGTTTTATGTTGGGCTGGTGCTGGTCAAACCCGTTTCAATTAAAAATGTTTTTTTAAAAAAAACATTAGTGATGTTTTCGCGTATTTTTCTATCCATTTTGGTTAATATTGGTTTATATTTTTATACCGTAAAAATACAAATCCGGTATTAAAATACCCAGTTTTCATAAATTTTTTTTGTTTCATGCATACAGCCAAGTCTCTCAAAGCTAAAATCATATTATATATATATTTTTTAATACAACAAAGAAAACATCAAAAAATTATGTTTTATCTTGCATTTTGGCTTTAATAACAGTTTATTAAAGTCACGAGAATTTGGCCAAAATTTTAAAAAATTTAAAAAATATATTTTGTTTTGTATTAATATCAAGGATTACGTATTTATACGTAAAACGTATTCCTGATATTAAAAAGATATTTCTTTTGACGACATAGAACAATTAGCTTGAAAAGCCTTATAAAGGATGACTTTTCTTAAACCGTAGACAGACCAACAAGTATAAACCACAACAAGACCTTAGATTTTATCAGACAACAAAACAATGCAGCTTACTCTATATTTTATCAAAGGGAAGAAAAAGAAAACATAGAAAAGAAGAAAAAAAATCCACTAGAGCCTAACCACAATGTCACCATGCATACGTGCGACACTAATAAAAAGAGGACGGCATGGTGTTTGGAGGTGGGATTTAAACCCCCATTCTAAAATTTATTATTGAAAAATAAATTATAAAAATTAATTACAAAATAGAAATTATGAGAATGCCTTCAATAACAAATTGTAGGAAGGATATTAAAGTGTAAAGTTAGTAAAATAAAAATGGCCTAAAATTTTATTTAAAGAAAATTGATTTGGATAAATTAGGTGAGATGAACTATGAACTCTCAGTTATAATTGCTTTGAGTAAACGAAATATAAATAAACCTAGGTGAAAAGGGTGTAAACCCAAATAAAAACAAAAATAAATTTAATTCAAGTGAGAAAAAGCATAATTTAAAATTAGGAAAATAGGATACATATTTCTTTTAAGTAGAAGGGATTAAATGTAATGAAAGTTAAGATGTGGGAGCGTTAAATTGTAGAAAAGAAAGGTTATTAAGGGCTAAAATAAAAATGGAAACAAATAGGGGACCAAAGTGTAAAACATTAGAAAATTAGCTATAAATACCTCATGTTTCCTTGCGTGGTTAATGAGTTATAAAGGAAAGGGGGTTGTAGAAAATTTTAGCAAGGAAGTGAGGAAAAATTCCTCATTTTATGAGGGATAACATCGAAGAACTTCTTAGAGAAGGCTAGTTTAAGACATTAGGAAGAAAGTTTTAGTATTCTTACAAAGTATTTGTATGGAAAACAGAAGTTCTTGGACTCAAAACCTTGGAAGGGGCTACTGGTATTGAAGGAGAAAAAAAGAACACTTTTATCATGGTGGATTATGATTTTAACATGGATTAAGGTTTGGATTAATGTAGTAAACTTTATGCAAAGTTTCGTTTTGTGCTGTGATGATTTGAATGGTGATCTTGAACTTTTCCTTTACTTGAAAGAGTAATGGGCAGTGTGTTAATTTTGGAAAAGAATTAGAAGAAACATAGTATTCTTTTTATTTGTTGAAAGTTCCAGCTAAGGTATAAAAATAGGAATTGAGATTTGTTTGATTTAATTGTTATGAAATTTATGTATAATGGTTTCATATGATGTTATGATACATGAAAACATCTAGTTTCTTGTCAAACTTATTTTCTAATGCTATAGAAATTCAGACAGTTTTTATGCCCCAACTTTGAGTTGAAATTATAACTTGAAAACGATGGAGTTTAGGGTTTGTTTTTTCATGAAAGTTGTATGAATGGATGTTAGCTTTCAAATTAAACCAGTCTTACATGATTTAGAATTGTCAAACTCTAGATACAAGTTAAAAATTGAGGAAAGATCTAAACCAAAACCTACTGGACATATTACGTATACTATTGTAATAAGTGATTTTGGGTATGAAAATGCAAGAACTGGGTGTTTCTTCCTTCATAAAACTTGTATATTTATGTCTTAAATTTCCAAAGAGAAAAACCACTACCAAAAATGAGTTATGAAACTTCAGTTATGATGAAAACACTGAATAATGGTATTGTTAGTTGGGCTAATTCAATTAAGAATAAAATTATGTTAAACTAGCAATTGGTATTTTGGAACTCAGGCATAATTCTTGAGTTTATAAAAAGTAATGATAATTATTTTATCATGTTTTGATAGGGGATACTTAGTAATTAGACCATAACTCGGGATATGTGCAAGTACTTCACATGTTGAAGGTAATTCTACACCATGGTGCATGCATTTGCTTCATTAACTTATTTTATTTGTGATTTCCCTGAAATGTGTAAACTTATGGAAAATGATTGAAATAATTAAATAAAATGAAAGAAAAGAAAGAATGATGAAAATGGTTAGTCTCCCGAGGTAAATAAGGAAATGATAATACTAATATGTTTTGTTGGTTATATGATTGATAGAAATGGCCAGTCTCTTGGAACAAGGAAGGGGTTGATGAAACTAGTTGGTATTGTCGGGCATATGGATTTGATGATCAATTCTGGCCATGGAGCCTAACGAGACCAGTGGGGTTACACTAGTGAAGGCATGGTTTAACAAGTTGATTAGTGTGTGTGGTGTGTGTGTGTGTGTGTGTGTAAAAGGATGCTAATGGTACCAAGTTAATTGATATCAACATATATTGATTAATATCCAGAAAATGGATGCTAATGATACCGGGTTAAATGGTATTGACATGTATGGTTGACCCAGGTTATGGGTGATTGTGAGTGTCAAATGATTGGTGACATGTAATAAGTTTTAGCGTTAAAAAACAATTGAAAAAAGAGAATATATATATATATATATATATATATATATACATGTATGTATGTATGTATGTATGTATGTAAAATAATGGTTGGTCACTTGATTAGATATAAAGGCATTAATAAAATGGACCCGATGACTTTAAAATCAATGTGGTTTACCCAATATAGTTTTTAAATAATGATTAAGAGGACAAGTCTATCACATGATTAAACATCTAAAAGGAATGAACATTGAAGGTTGACTATAAAATTAATAAAAAAGTTCTTACGTGATGGAAGGTGTATTGACTTGTGTTGAAAATGTTAAAAGATTTAATGATATAACTTATATGTGTGTGTAGAAGTTTTGTTGACTAAATTGTTAGATGATTATCTTGTAATGTATAATATTTGATTTAATGTTCAATTCAGGCACGAGCAAGGCAACAATAGTTGACCCTAGTGGTTAGGGGGTATAATAATGGCTATTAAATTTATTTTGAAATTGAATTTGTGTTATAACACATATTGTTGCAAACATAATGAATGTTTTATACACATGTAAAACAACTTAGGAATTGTACTAAGGCTTAATTGGAGTTTGAATTAGATGGAAATAGAAGTCAAGTTTGCACGTTATTCAACATTGTTATTATTATTGTTGCACCCGATATCACGATGACCTTTAAAATTTTATAGGAAAAAGAACAAATATCTCACATCTTGTTCTTAAAAGAAGTTTAAAAAGTCATCACCTAGTATTAGGGTCACTAGGAACCTTTACTGGTCAATAAGGATTCTATGGTACGGGACTGGTTATGCAAAAGAAAAGATATTATCACCCCTTAAACGTCCAACCTGAGATAAGTTTCATTGTTGGTTTTGTCTTAAATTGTTAAGGGTTTGTTTTATTCTGTTTTTGATGGTGTGCTTATAATATTTCTAACTTTAGTGCATGTGAATATTTAATTACGAAAACTCTAGCTTTGGTAAATATTAACTAAAACAAATATGGTATTCCTGACTCTAATACCAGTGAATAAATCAGTAAAATCTGGATTGAAAGCAAAACATATCTTTTTATTATTTTTTTAGAGAGAAAAAAAAGAAAAAAGACAGGTATGTATTGCATACTGGATTCGTATTTTATAGTAAAAGTCTACAATATAAATACATAGTAAAGTAAATAAAAAAAGTGCGAGAGATCCATAAATAAATAAAAAAAGGATCCCCAGATTCTTTCTAGGACTTTCTGATATCTAAAAAGGCTTATTTGTTTGACTATATATCAAAAAAAAAAAGTAAAATTAAAGGGAAAGAGTATAAGGGTGTGTTTTACCAAACACACCCCTAGCCCAAAAAAATAAGACCGGTCAGGCCTGATGCCCAAACCCAACTCGATCTTAATAGTTTCTATTTTTTTATGGGCTAGATCTAGTCCAATCATCTGGGCTAGGCTTGATCTAGCCAGCCCGCCCTGGTTACTTGTCTAGCCCAGTGACCAAGCTGGGTACAATAACAGGCAAGGCTGGGTAAATAACAAGCAAGCATGTGTGAAATATAATTCACACATGCTTGCACAGTAATAGGTGAATTAAAATGCAACGAGGGAAAAAGAACTTACCTAGTGTAAGGGTGTCTCTGCCGGGGGCACTAGAGGCTGGTGTTCTACTGAAGAGAAGAACTCTTGCTGAAGTTTATGTGGTGCTGTTACTGTTGGTTAGAGGTTGACGTTTGACTAGGGAGAAGAGCTTTTGCTGCTGACTAGAGTTTATGGGGTTGTTGTTGTTGTCGGTTGGAGGTTGGCATTCAACTAAGGAGAAGAATTATTGTTGGTGACTAGAGTTTACAAGGGGTGTTACTCATAGTTGAAAATCCAACTTGATGTTCACTGTGGAGACAAGGTTGCTAATGCGAAGGAGAGCTTCTAAATGTTGCTTCAAGTGAGGCTGAGAGAGTGTAGGACTATTGTGCTGCTGTTTCTCATAATGTTGTTGTTGTCATTCATGGCTGAAACAAGAGATCACGATAGGTATGCTAAAGACTTTGTTGATGTAGCTCTCATTCACGATGTTGGTGTAGAGCCACAACTAGAGGATGATCTTCTACTACTATTGTTGCTTTGTGATGTTGCTCTAAGTACTGGACTGAAGATAAGAAGTTGTTGCATAAGCTGAGTTCAAAGAAAAGTCCTCTATGCTAAAGCTGCCTACGGTTTGAGCGACTAAGGAATGCAACCACAACTACCCATGACTGAGAAGATGATGGACGCTGGCCCTGGAAAACAAACACGGTGAAGCTTGCTTGCAGGGGTGAATGTTGAGGGTTGTTTCGGTGGGAGGAGACGATGAATGCTAGTCTACCCTTTTTTTTATAGGCATCTGTAGTATGTAGAGGGGCTGCTAGGATTTTTTTGTTATAATTTGTGTCTCCCCTCCAAAGTTGTATGCATTTGGATATGTATTTATAATATAGGAGTCCGGTGACATATGAGATACAAAGTCCCAAACAAACTTATTCTCTTTTTGAAATTTAAATTTGATTAGAAATTAAAAATAAATTTGAAAATGGATAACTATTATTATCTTGATGATCCTTTTAAACTGAAGATTATGAGAGAAGGACAAAAACACATTATAGTCTCTAGTTTTCTCATAAGTTGACAAATCACACCTTTAATCAAAATCAATCCCTGATCTTTTAATATCTATTTTTTAACTCCTATAAAAATTAAATTAAAAGAAAATAGGTCAAAATTTTAGTTATGATAATTACCCCCCTACAATACTTACAGTGCAAAGACATTAGAAAATTTATTTTCATTTGGCTTTGTGTAGTAAGTTTGTATAGAAAAAAACAAACATGAAAGCCTTTTCTTTTCAACTCTTGAAAAACTTTGAAAGGTCCAATTGTTTCAGGCAACTTGCCATTTGGTGAAAAAGATAAAGATTTTTCAAAAATGGTCTAATTGTTCAAGGCAACCTGCTCGATGTCTAAAAAAATCAAGATTTTTCAAAAGTGATCTAATTATTCTAAGCGACCTACTTGTTGGTGAAAAATATGAAATTTTTTAAAAAGTTGTCTAATTGTTCCGGGTGACCTGTCTGCTGGTGAAAAATACAAAGATTTTTAGGAAGTGGTAAAGATTTTGACTTTTCAAAAGTGGTCCAATTCTCATGAACGCCTTGCTCGTTAGTGAAAAACTTAAAGGTTTTTTTTTCTTTTCAACCCTGGTCTTATTGTGATAGGTAACCTTATCGTTTGAAAAATAAAAAGATTTTTCTGGTGGCCTAATTCTCCTTGGCAGCCTGCTTAATTAATTTTTTTTTCAAAAGTAAAAACTTTTCAAAAGCATTTTCAATTCTTGGCCATTTCGAGGTGGCTTTCCTTTTTAATGGATCCCATCGGTGATTTCTCTTATGAATTTTTGCAAAACATATTTGTTCAATCTTTTGGAGTTAGATAATATGCTTACATCTTTACCTAATTTGAAATTTGGCCCCCATTTCTTCTCAATCTCCTTGTTGCTTGATTGATGAGGTCTTGCCTTTTCTTATTTGAGTCTTCTTCGTCGTTCGGCTTTTAGCCCACTCGAGTTAGCTCATGTATGTCTTTTTCCAGAAATTTATTAATTTTATACAACTCAGCTTTTATAGTGCCCATCATGACCCATTTACTCGTTGGAAATTATATGTCTTGTTGATTAATTTGAGAAGATCATTCATTACTTTCTTGTCTCACTACTAAAAACATTCAGTGTCATTTGTTATCCTGATAGATTTAAATTGCCTTTTATAAACAAAAATGTCCCCTTGTCTCGTTGTAGGAAATGTTTTTTTTCTTTTTTTTTATTGTTACCTCGAAGAGATCAAATCTCATTCTATGCACAATATTGCCGCCTTGTCTCAATTATAGAAGTATTTTGTTCTTACTGTTACCTTGAAGGGATAAAATCACCTTCTGTACAATATTACCCTCTTGTACTAATCATTACCTCTAAGTGTGCTCTGTAAGTGACTCAAATAAATAATGGTTTTGAGTAACCCTTCTCCAATTCTTCTCCTTTTTTGGTTTCCATGAAGAACTCTTTGTCTAGAATGAATGTTAAAATCTTGATCTTATATTTTGAAAACAAAAATTGTTTCAATATGAGTTTAAAACAATTTGTTTTTGAAATCTTGCAACTCTCTTATAATTGTTTTCTTAGAAAGGGGATGATTTTTTCTTGTGTCTGCGAGATTGTAATTGTTGAATGTATATGATGAGATGACTTTCTGCTTTTATAGGTTTCAAAGCAAGAGGCTCGAGTAAAACCTTGAGATTTTGTTTGAGAAAAATTTGTCTCTTTTTGAATACTTATTTTCTCAGCATGAATAATAACGAGTAGCTTGTTCCTGATGTCATGATTATTATGAAAAAAGTATTTTTGCATTTTGAGAACGTTGTTTATCGTTTCAAGTTGCTTGATTAGAAAGGACTTTTAAATGCACGTAACGTAGGCTGTGGTTCTTGGTTATGAAAAAAAGGAATTCATAAAACTCGAAAGTATTTTAAGGTTTTAAAGACTTAAGATCACTATCATCAACTTGACTTTTTATGTCTTTGAATCCTTTTCTTTTACCATTTTTCTTTGATACGCCTTTTTTTTTCATTATTTTGGCTAAGCATCCTTATTTTATCTCGACTGTCATTTTCGCTTTTGATTTGGGCATGCCCTTAAACATTTGAGTTTCTTAGGCTCTTTTGCCTTTTGGCTTTCTCACGTTTTTTTCATCATTATTGATCATTGAAATTTCACTTACCCCTGGTGTGGGACATTGTTTTAGTTAGGATTTTTCATGAAAGAAAATTTATTCAGGCTCATGAATGGAACACAAGGGATATATTCATTTTAGAATGTGAAAGGGATAAGAAAGAAGGTGTTTTCTCATTTCAAGCGCAAGCAGTTAAGATCAATAAACTTTGATCACATTCAATGTGATGGTTTGGACTTTGCAAAGAGATGAATTTCACGAGTCCATGAACATTAAATCCACTACATACCATTATGCATATATTTAAAACACCTAGCTCAAGAGTCATGATGTGAGGGTGATTGTTTATTCTTCTATTCATATACTTTGTTTAGAATTTGGCCAGCTCGATGAAATAGATGCTTGATTCATTTGTCATTTCTATAAATAAAATATCAAAATGTTATTTTAAATAAACATTAAATCATTGCTAAAAAAAAGCAAGTTCAATGTTTTTAAAATTCTACTAGAGGAAAAGATTTTGGTAAAAGAAATAAATTGAGCCTATGAGATCTTGCAAGACTGCAAAGGTGTATTTGTGAATTCTAATAAGGAACCTCTTTTAGGATTTATGCAAATAAATCAAAAAGAGAGACACAATTGAAGGACAAACTTATTATTTCATTGAAACTTCAGAAAAGAAGCTCAACAACAAAGACCTTATACCAACATGATTACTAGCAAGGTAATGCATAAAAGGGCTAAACGCTTAGCAACTATTGCTTGAAATTTCCTAGAATCTTCCAATTGTTCCTCTCCTATGAACTCCTCAATAGAGGCCTCTTTCCAATAGTTTGTTGGGTCATATGTAGAATATTCTTGACATAATAACACTGTAGCTTTATCATGAAGATAGTTGATTTCTGGGAATCTGTGTGGAGAAGTTAGCTATAGGTGGAGTAAGTGTTTTTGTTCTTTTACCTTTATAACCACCTTCGATATTGTGAACCTCAGTTTCTTTTTTTCCAGTGAAACCTTTCTCTTCAGTCTAGTCAGCAATCTTTCCTATCTAGATGGCTTGTTCAATCCTTTCAATTATAACAATCAAGTCAATGAAATGTTGTGCAGAGCTTCTAACCAAATATTCAAAATACGAGGCCTTAAAAATGTTGGAAAATAAACTAATCATCTTTCTTTTTCAACAAATAAGGATTAACCTGTGTGGTTGCCTTATGCCACCTCTAGGCGTATTCCCTTACAAATTCCTTGTTGTCCTTTTTTTAACTTGCAAGTTTGACCTATCAAGGCCCACGTTCATGTTGAACTTATATTGCCTAATAAAGGCATTAACTAAATCCTTTAACCCTTTTACCTTGGTATTGTCTAACCACATATATTTAGTGTGGGCAATGTCCCTCAAGTTGTCTTGAAAGAAATGAATTAATAGTTTCTCATCATAAACCACCTTAGCCATTTTGTTGCAGTATGCTTTGAGATGAGTTATAGGGCATTGAGTTCCAATATATTTAATAAATTATGGCACTATAAACTTCTTAGGAATCACCACGTTAGGCACCCAACACATCTCAGCAGCCTTTATAGGATTATACAGGCTAGTTCTCTTAATTGCCCTTATCTTTTCATCTAGGACAAGCAACTTTTCCAGACCATTTTCTTTTACCATTTTGTCCTTTTAAGATTTCTTCATTGTAAAGTCTATAGTAAACAACATTCTTATGGGATATGCTAGTTGAGCAAATTAACAATACGTAGCTTATTGAGATTTAGATGACACCTCATTTGCCCCTAAATTTTATGGATTGAAAAAAGCTGTAGGCATCTATGGAGGTTGAGTTATAAATATTGCTTCTCCGAATTTAGATCCCAAGGCCTGTTCGAGTAAACTAGTAAACCTTGTGACTTCTTCTTTAAGACTTTCCAACTCTTTTTGGTGTTGGGCCCCCAACTGGGCTCTTTCTTCATTCTTCATTTGTCTTCTTCTCAAATGAGTGTTATAAGTGTGGCTTAATAAGGGAACCTATATTTCAACTTGCTAAATGAAAATCATGCAATTATGCAAAAATGATGATGTTATCAACAAGAAAAATACATATTCAATATGGACTCGCTCGTCATGGGGCGAAAACGATCATTATTCAAGGATTTTAGAAACATAATGTCATCATGATGCCAACAAGGGGATCCTTGTCTAATCTTGCCTAAGTTTGAGCTTTTGATAGCCCTTCGGCTTCCAATTCAAAACAATTCATTTTTGTTAACCTATAACAACTCAGACCCTTGTGAAATTCCTATGTGACGACCATTTGCCACCTAATGGTCTTCGAATTCAAGATGTCACATGTTGGGCTTGCCACAACGAGATTACATAGAGTACAACCTAGTAGGTAGGTTCTAGTCGTTAAGTGCATCAAGGGGTAGGTTACTATCTAGTCTCAAAGGGTCTCTCGCATATTAGTGATCGTCCTTGAAGATCGATATAAGACTTACAAGGAGTGTGAAAATAGAGGCCCTAAATAATATTAGATCGACATACTAACCACTTTCAGGTAAACAATGAAGCGAGAGTTGTATGGTTTCACGAATCTTATCTAGGTTGTAGCCATTAGGGTACCATGACTTCTCCATTTATCTTAAATTTTAAGATATGTGCTTTTAAAGTGATACATGACAATAGAGATACATGCTAAAGTAGTAAAGGCAAGAAAATAAACAAACAGGCACAACAAATAAGACAAAAAGCAAAGCTTAGTCAAAAGTCCCCAATAGAGTCGTTATTCTATCGCACTAGACATTGAGGAACCCTTACTGGTCAACAAAGGTTCTATGATACGAGTCTGGTTACCCAAAGTAGAAGATAATATCACTTCTTAAGCATCTTACCTGAGGTAGACTGTATTGTTGGTTTTGTATTAAATTGCTAATGATTTGTTTTATTATATTTTTAATGGTCTACTTATAATATTCCTGACTTTGGTGCTAGTAAATATTTAACTACGAATACTTCTAACTCTGGTGTTGATAAATATTAAGTAACCAAAAAATATATGGTATTCTTGTCTCTGATGCTAGTGAATAAATTAGTAAAATTTAAAAAGAAAATAAAACATATCTTTTTATTGGTTTTTTTAGAGAAAAAAAAGGGTCTGCTTGGCTAGATATCAAAATAAAAAAGTGTGAAATTAAAGAGAAATGGCTTAAAGGTGTATTTTGCCAAACACTCCCTCAACCTAAAGAAAATTGGTCCGGCGGACTAACACGATCTTAATAGTTTTCATTTTTTAATGGGCTAGATCTAGCCTAGTCGTATAGGTTGCGTTTCATCCACCTTGCCCATCCTGGTCAATGGTACAACCTAGAGACTAGGCTGGGTACATTAACATGCAATCATGCGTGAATTATAATTCATGCATGCTTGCACAGTAATAGGTGAATTAAAATGCAACGGGGGGAAGAAGATCTTACCTAGTGTAAGGGTGTCTCTGCTGGGGGCATTAGAGGTTGGTGTTTGGCTGAGGAGAAGAACTTTTGTTGGAGTTTATAGGGTGCTGCTATTGTAGGTTAAAGGCTGACATTCGACTAAGGAGAAGAGCTTTCGCTAATGGCTAGAGTTTATAGGGCTATTGTTGCTATTAGTTCGAGGTTTGTGTTCGGTTGAGAAGAAAAACTCTTAGCGATGACTAGAGTTTACAAGGGGTGTTGCTCACAGTTGAAAATCTAACTTGGTGTTCACGATAGAGACAGGGTTGGTGGTGCAAAGGAGAGCTTTTAAATGTTGCTTCAATGGAGGCTGAGAGAGTGTATGATTGTCATGTTGATGTTGTTATTGCTGCTCACAGTGTTGTCGCTATCATTTATGGATGAAACAAGAGATCACGATAGGCCTACTGAAGACTTTGTTGATGTAGCTCTCATCCACAATGTTGGTGCAGAGCCACTACTGAAGGATGATCTTCTACTACTGTTGTTGCTTTGTGATGTTGGTGTTACTCTAAGTGCTCGACCGAAGATAAGAAGTTGCTGCTGGAGTTGAGTTTTGAGGAAAGTCCTTCTATGTGTTGAAGCTTCCTACGATTGGAGTGACTAAGGAATGCAACCACTACTACCCATGACTGAGAAAATGATGGACGCTGGCCCTGGAAAACGAACACGGTGAAGGTTGCTTCTAGGTTTGTTTTGGTAAGAGGAGATGATGAATGCTAGTCTACCTTTTTTTGTGTTGTAGCATATATGGGAAATAAAGTCCCAAACAAACTCATTCTTCTTTTGAAATTTAAATTTGATTAGAATTTAAAATCAAATTTGAAAATGGATAACCATCATTATCTTGATGATCTTTTTAAACTGAAGATTAAGAGAGAACGACAAAAACACATTATAGTCTCTAGTTTTCCCACAAGTTAACATATCATACCTTTAACCAAAATCAATCTCTGATCTTCTAATATCTAATTTTTAACCTCTCTAAAAATTAAATTAAAAAATAATTGGTCAAAATATAGGCTATGACAATTATGGTATGCAATTGTAAATTAGAGGAGATTGATGTAATTGTGTATGATGATGGATGATGAATGACTAGTTGGAAAAATAAAGAATGTCTAATCTCGAATCGGATTAGGGGTTGAGTCTAGTAAGGTCCAATATGGTTGGACCATATATAAATGTTGATTATAATGTGACTTGTCATTGTTGAAAACTTGGTACAGTACAGATTTAGGGAAAACTCTACCGAGAATTTTGATAAAAAATTTTTTTATAAAAAAAAACTTCTTTGGATTTATAATTTAATCTTTGAGGGATGTTATGGTTAAGAACCGATTTAGAAGTTAGGATCCTCACATCTACTCTAAAGTAGATAGTGTAATTACTCTATAAGGTAGCATGTTTCTTTTGTGATAAATATAAGACTTCTAGTGAATGGCATGAAAAATGAAATGCAGAAAAAAGCTAAGTCTAGAAAGGTTGAATTAATGTGTGAACATGTTGTTAATTACATCAATTAAAATTTAGATCGATAAATGTTCATAAAACCCGCATCTCGGGTTTCTATCAATGTTGAGAAATGAAAGTAAATAAAGATAATGATTTTGTGTAGAAAATTATTTTTATGATATCGTTAAGGCACGAGTGAGTTCCAGTGTAAGATAAATTCTTATATTTTAATCCAGATCTTGTATTAAATTCATTAGATAAATCGATTAGATTTAAAATGATACATAAATTGACATAGAATTGACTTTGAAAAAAATTAGGGGGTCTTACATGGGACGACACTGCACTCGGTGGCACACGCCAATAAATTTTTTTAAATAATATTATATTAATCAAAATATCAAATTGCCCCCTCCCAATTTATTCATTATAAAAAAACAATATGAAAAGACAAAAAAGCTCAATTATATAAGTTTAACATCTTTTGCTTTTAAGGGTAATATAGTCTTTACATTGGCCTTTAAAACATAGAAAGACTGAATTACCCTCATTCAACCTTTTTAAAAATATTGCTTTATAAGACAATATAGTAATTACATTGTGCATTTAAAAGATAAAAAGACTAAATTGTCCTTAATCAATTTCGTAATGAATAACAGACTTCATGAAAAAACCATTCTACCCCTAATAGAAACTCGAGATGACAAGAAAAATGAGTAAGAGATATGAACAGTAGGGAATATGATGTGAAATGGAGAGAATAATATCCATGAATAAATATAAAAGTATAAATGGAAATCATACATGAATTATAAATCTTAGTTTAAATTTCATAACAATATCAAAACAAGTAATGAGTTTTAAAGGATAGAAGAATTAAAAAAGTATAAAACTTAAAAATGATTGTAAAGGAGGGTATGTCCTCTATAAATAGATTTAAGGGTATTTATGAAGTTGGAAAGAGAATTATAAATTTTGGATTTAAAATTTGTAATATTGGCTAAACCAATAATGAGTTTCAATGTATATAAAAATATAAATAAAATAGGGAAAAATGAGAAAATTATTTCAATTAATTAGTGTGGTAGTAAGAAATAAATGATAAGAAAGGATGGTATAAAAAGAAAAAAGTGATGATGTAAATATTAGTTAAAAACCAGTAACATTATTATGAAACAATAATAAGTTTGATAAATAAATAAAAATGAAAAAAATATATAAAAAATATATTTTGATAATAAAATGAGTAGGATTTAGAGTAATAATTGATAGGATTTCCATAAGAATTAAATAAGAAAACTCAGATTTTTTATGAAAAATCATTTACTATTTAAAAATAATATAAAATATTTGATAAAAGAGATTATCTATAACTAAAATCTCACTTTTTATTTTAATTTTTTTTTACAAATGTCCACTGTTTTGGTTATATTTATTCATAATTTCATTATATATATATATATATTAATTTTTTTAAGTAATAATCAATGCATGCATATATTTTTTACACATATTACATGATTTAATATAATTGGATAGAAATGTTGAAAACTTAATTGATTATATAGAAAGGTAGAATTCATAAAAATACATGTCATTAACTTATTTTTATTGGTTAAATACATTGATGATTGATATATGATGATGCGAACTTGGAGGATAAGAATCCTTAAACTCACACGTAAGAAAGAAACAACTCAAGAAAGCTAAAATCAAATTACAATAAATAACCCGACACAACAATTACCTGAACTAAGACACCAAAGTTATTGGGTAAAAAACCTCCAACCCTATTGTTATAAGGAATCAGAAACTAGAAATACAAGAAGAATACCATAAAGACAATTTATCTTTAATAAATTCAAGAAAAGTTCAATGAAGAACCTAAAATATAAGTACCCTTGTGTGCACAATATTATTTTAAAATAAATCCTGTATGAAACAAACTTAAATATAAGCTAAATACCTCTTTTTATACCAGGTAAAAAGGTCCTTAACTAGGCTACAAAAATAATAAAAAAGTACCATTCCAAATATATAAAAAAAAAAATCTAAACCAATTAGAAAAATAATATAAATCTCTTGTAGTATTTTTTTTATGTTTGATCACTATGAAATTTTAACCTTGTATAAAACAAGGCTTAATATTCTGGTAATATTTCAGCTCAATCTAATGATCGTACTAAAGATTATGCTTATTAGTGTGAAGCTGTGCATTAGAAAAAATAAAGGTCAAAACCAACTTAAACTTGTCCAATTCTTACATGGACCACATTAATTAAAGCCATCCATGTCAAGGCTTATACTCTTTCGTTCATTTTTTTTTATTTTGCGATTAAAAGGTAATAAGCCAATTAAAACAAAGTTATTAGAAGTGTCAATTGGATCAATTATGAGCTCAAAGATTAAGAAGCTTAATAAGATATTTAATGAGCTTATTTAGGATACTTGGAGCAAGTCAAGCTTTCAGAATTCAACAAGAAACAATCTCTCTCTCTCTCTCTCTCTCTCTATAACCGGCACAGTTGGAACAAAAAAAGGAGACGAAGAATTGTTTTTTCCTTAAAAAATCCTTAGAGAAAAAAACTAGAAAAAATAAGGATTAAGAAGAAATTGAAAAAATCACCCACCATCACACCTTAAACACACAAACAAAAGAGAAAAATGATGGAATTCAAGGAGAATTGAAGACCCCTGTCACGACAGCAAGGATATTTAAGGGGAAGTTCCAAAAAATTTTAACTGGTTAGGTTTAAAAAACTAGATTAATATTTGGTAAGAAGTTGTAAACTTAATCTTGCAATTTCATACGAAATGAATAACAATTTGAGATAGGAATCATAAATTTTATGTTAGGGTTTATGGTAGAATTTTGGGGAAAATATAAATTGACTATAAATTGATCAAATTAGGTTAGATTATATTGTATAGAGTGTTAAATTAAGAAGAAATAATGAAGAAAATCTTATGGCTCTTAAGACTCAATGGTCGATCAATGAAGGATCAATTGCATGAAATAAAATTATGTTTAATTAAGAAACATTATGATAAATTAGTGTGTGATTGTGTGAGGGAAATGATTCTTAAAAGAACTTAGTTATATTACAAAGTGTGCTTAAAATGCTATAATGGTGAGAAATTTAGAATTGAGAAAAATTGGTGCCCCTAGAGATGAAAGATCATTGTGTGGCGTTGACTTCTCATTTAAGGGATAGTTGATTAAAAAAATTAAGAATAAATTATGATAAGAAATTAAGTGATAGTGTCGACTAAAAAAGAAATATTCGAATGAAAATACGATAATGATTTGCAGTATATGAAGCGTAGTATAGTTATATATTATGTTAATGCATATGTTTTTCCATGGCATGGTTTTGAAGATGATTGGTGAACCTTGCAATGTGAAAATGAACGGAATATTTTGCTGGTTTTGTAATTTATGGACAAAAAAAAGTAGATAACTTCATCACCCATTTTCCGAAGGAGTTTAGGGTATGAAAACAATGGAATTTGAAATTAGTTTCTACATAGAAGTTATAGATAAGGTTGTTAACTTTACAACGAAACTAATTGTGCATAATTTAGAGTTATAAATCTTTAGATATAGGAAAAAATCTGAGAATTAATGAATTGAAATCCGTGCTGCACAGTTTCGCCTAGTAGCGATATTGAGTAAATTTAGGTACATTAAGGTTGAATAAAATCTCCATTCTTTTGGTTTAAATGTAGTATGATTATCAGAGTAGATAAGTTATGAATTATATTTTAGTAATTATAATTGTGAAATAAATGAGTGATGACTTCCTTGACTAAATAACCTAAATTGATTGGATTTGGTTAGTTCTATTTTCATAAAGAAAATTATTTTGTTGTGGAACTTATTCAAATAATGAATATAAAAAGAAATCTGAATGTGTGTGTGTGTGTGGAAAGAGCATGCAATGAGTTATAATATGAAATACCTATTAATATAGGAGAGGCTATGAGAGCCATGTTGCAGTAAGAAGGTATCACTCGAGCTATGATAGCAAGTAGGTGTCATACACCTTGTCATTATCTTTTATATTGACATAAATTTGTGGTTTATAGCAAATGAATTAGCTTCCCGGTGATGGAAACTAATTGCCAGTAAAGGGTGAAGAAATTAGCTTTTCGATTATGGAAACTAATGCCCAGTAAGGGGCGAAGAAATTAGCTTCTTGGTGATGAGACTAATGTCGGTAATGGACATAAGGGAATTAAATTTTCCATGTATTGTGACTAACATCTGGCACTAAACAATGAAACTAGATTCTTAAAAATAGAAATAATACCTGGTAATGGGGAAAAAGTTTAGATTCATAGAAATGGGAATAACATCTAGATAAAAGCGAAGAAAGGAATTACCCGGTATTGGATAATACTTGGAAAGATTGAATTTTAGAAAATAAATATCAGGAGAAGAATGATTTATTAAGCTATTGATAAATAAAAAATCTCGATATAGTGAAAGAACAATGCAGATTAATAAATGGATCACATTGACAAATTATTGATCAATAATTAACAATAATGAGATGTAATCTAAATGCAATATTATGTTTTTTTCTATTTGCTTAAATAATTTGGATATTATACAATTAATAGATATTTATAAATTAATTACAATTACCTCACAACAAAAGATTAGAATGATAAATATATATGACAACTTTTGATAATTTTATTTAAGAACTTATATTAAATGTCCATTTATACTGTGAAGGGTTCTATATTTAAATACTAATTATCCTCAAAATTATATAATTTTAAATACGACTTAAATATATACCTCATATTAATTCTCTTTACCATGTTACAAATGATTAGTGCATGATTATAATATATATTGTCAGGGGCTATGATTGAGTCTAATTTTAATCGA
>Ga0325405_1001780_pt1 | contig 22065 bp, 12 predicted proteins | sample PopdelMetagenome_21_FD_205663 | JGI IMG/M metagenome (GOLD analysis project Ga0325405, IMG submission 205663) | Populus deltoides microbial communities from Bellville, Georgia, United States - Xylem-Control-R2 | ecosystem: Host-associated > Plants > Phyllosphere > Stem > Wood/Secondary xylem...
TTAATTTGAAAGACATCAACCATTTTCTCAGAACATTTAAATGGAGCTCTCTTGACCTTCATGGAGGCGATCTCTTTATTGCTATCTATTCTTGATAGGAAATTAAATCTTTTTTAGGTAAAACATGATCAATTCCTGATAAAATCATTTTCTTTTAAATTTCATTATGAGAGGATTCAAATCTATTTTTTTTTAATGAGAATTAACTGGTTGATTTTAATCAATAATTAAAGGGTCAATTATCCGGTGTAGCTAGTGTATGTAGAAACACTGGCTCCATTATCAGATGATTTTCAACAATAATAAAAAAATTCTCGTGAATGCATCAAATTATATACACACACGATAATTTAAAACAACCTTGGTTTTGATGCATAAAAGCAGATCCAAAAAACTCAAAACTATTGAAATAATAAAAAATAAAAAATAGGAAAAGGGTTGCTAATTTTATGGATATACATGTGTTTACGTGTGTGTGCACGAGGGTAATAAACTTAACGATATCTTTGTGTGTGTGTGTGTGGTAAAAGAATTAATTAATGATAAATGGGTGATCAAACACCTACAAAATCTCCAACATGATTTCCCTATACTCAACCAATTAATATATATATAAAGCATGCACCTTTTTGGATTTAAATGAGAGGAAATCGAGAGAAGATTGAGCGGAGATTTGCCCCTAAAAAAACCTAGGGACCATTTGGTGACTAGGTGGCTAATTATGCTAGGAGCAAGAAGTTCTCCAATAGTTGTGCAATAAAAAATGATATACAAGACAATGTGCTCCTACTTGATTTGCTAAACACCCAAACATGTCTTCATACTAATTATCTATCATCTCGCTCTCTTCTATCTATCTATCCATATAAATATGTCGAGGACATTGATAGTCTGCATTTGCAAGCTCTAATTCATTCTTGACGAGGCTCCCTCTCTCTTCCATCGCTGCTTTCACTTTTCAGGTCAGTTTTTTTGAATATTTGCTCTTCTTGTACAAGTTTATACTCGTGCTATGGCTTTTTGAGCTTGTGTTTACTTTCATTGTTGAATACCCTCTCTATGTGTATATATGTGCATGCATGTATTTATCTCATGTTTGTTTGGCGAGAAAAACATGAATGAATGGAGGATAAAAACCATTTCGAAACTGAAGTAAGGGATTTTTGAGTCCCTTAGTCATTAGGGTTCGCATCTTGGATATCCCTTCTACATTTCTCTTCTACATACAAAAGTAGCAATCTTTTTCATGAGAGGCAAGCTATGGTTAGATGCAATTTAATTCACAGTATACGCATCTACCATTAATTCCCTTTTCTTGCTTTCTTTTCTCTTTTCCAACTTAATTATTTTTTTTAGTGCTGATCTTTTCTGTAGAGAAAAGAACCCTTAATTTGCTGACAGTAGGTTTATTCTCGTTCTTTGAAACGAGGCAGTCCTTTTCCTAAGATAGGACTTGAACCCTTGCTTTAATTCTTCTTCTTAATTTATTTTCCTTTGTTATCTTTCCTCTTACTGCTAGCCATGTAGTGCATAGTTACAGAGGCACTGTACGTCTTTGGAAATTAACCCTGTCTTGATCTTACCATTTAGCACAAAAATGGTATGGGAATTCTCATTTCTCTCCAAGTTTCCTGGCACTAAACTTAAGATAGCAGTGATAATAAAAATTATATATATATTTATTTGTCATTACTTCCTTTTATAAGAATTATTGTAGCTTGGAATTGATGTCCAATACCTTGTGCTTATCATCGAAGCACAGTAGACATAGCAAAGAATTAGTGAATATTTTCAGTGCCTTTTTCTTATTAAGCAAAAGAGGGGTGTGTTTTTAATTCTAAGGACCAAAATATTATCCTAAACACATCAAATCTCTTGATTTTTGGGTCATAAATAAACACGTAATTTGCAGCACTAAACACCAAAATAACCCTTGTCATCTTCCCCGCTATACTCTGGCCCATGTTTTGGTCTTGTCACCTGTACTATCCATCTCCATCTCCGACTAGGTCATTGCAATTATTTTTTGGTTGATTATTGTGTGATAAACTTTTTACTGTTAAAATACCCATGACCCTCCTCCAAAAACACCATTTCAGTTAAAATTATCTGCGTGTTAGAGCTTATAAATGCTAGACTGATGACAGGTAATCTTTGTGCATTTCAAGACTACGAATAATTTATGTTCATTCGGCTGCATTAACTGGGATTTCGTGATCTATATTATTCAATCATGAAGTGGCAAACTTCTTCTATACCATTAGTTTTTTTTATTTATATTATATAAATATACAAACCAGAATTATTTTTAATAAATTATGGAAATATACCTTTTGTTCGGGGAAAAAAAAAGTTTTAGGGTTTACCCTCTGTCTATTTTACATGAGAGAAGCACATAACGCTTCCAAGTATTAAGAATTAGATTAGTGATTGGATCTACTGACATGCTCGATAATTAGAGCTCGTGTGGGTTGTAATCTATCTTGATTAGTGAGTAGATGCCCTTGCCAGGTAGGGTTCACAACCTTCATTTTTTCAGCCATTGAAAATTAATTAGAAGATCAATAATAATTATCTCCTTGAGCTGAGATATGCCACACAAAACCAGCACATTGATTGTCCTTATCCTTGGATTCTTGTCTTCATATGGGCATGCTGGCAGTGGAGGCATACAATGCAAATAGCAAGGCTGTTAACATCTCATCGTCCCATCAATCACATAAATTAAGGATGTGGATGTCTATTTATCCGTGGAAATATATATATATATATATAATGCATATTTAATGCAGCAAATAAGCGAGGAGATTTGCTCTCCTTGTCAAGATAGAATATAAATACGTACAATCACATTTAATTATAGCATAATCTCATCCATGAAAGGAAATTATTTTGAAAAAATCATTAATTAGCGGCCGTATCATTAATTAAAAAGAAAACCCATTAATCTTTATAAGAAAAAAGAGAGAAAGAAGAAGAAGAAGAAGAAGAGCATCTCTAGGTATAAATAGGCTAAGACTTTTGCACAATGTTTTGTATTGTAGTCATTGTAGTTAAGTATCTGTCCATCGCACATGGTGGGTCTCATCAAGGTTTCTTATGCTAGGTTTCTTTCCATTAACGACACAAAATCTAAAATATTCGTCTCGATTGGATTGTTAGATTTAAATAAAATAATAAAAAATCACACCAAACTCAAATCTATCGATTTAACCATTATGGGCATTCTAGCTACTCGTTCCTCCACGGTGGTAAAAACCCTTTTTTTATATATATATTCCATGCTAAAAGATCTAGCTTCAACTTTTTGCCCTTTTCTTGATTTGATCTTTTGGCAACTCCCCTCGACTCCAAATGGTGAAAAAGAGGTTCCTTTTCACGGAGACGTATTTGGCTAAGGAGACAAAACCCCTTTCATCGAGCAAATAGAATAAGGTCACTTCTTGTTGCTACATTTAAATCATGGACCCAATACCAAACACAACACATCAACGTGTCCAAATCAAAAGGTTGATAGAGTTAAAGAGCATAGCAAAACTTGTGGCGGACCTTTCAGATCACTGAATTCTTCTTCTTTTATTCTTGTTTTGGGTGGTGTTGGAAAAATATTAAATTGATTTTTAATGGTTTTTAATATACTTATATTAAAAATAAAAAATTATTTAACATGTTTTTAGCTAAAAAAAAAAAACACTAAAAAGGGGTTTGGAGGCTTCGAAAGATTGAAAAACAAAACAATATATCCTCAATTTTGATTTTATTTATTTACGATGTGACACGATGCATTACCAATGTTGATATTGATAGATAGATACCGGACCATGATCCATCTTATCATTTCCTTTTCATTCACAAGTCGCGACCTCTCCAGCGAGTCTCCTCTTCCCCACAGCCATCAAAACCATCCGTACTGTTTGGTGCACCGCAGTCTTCACCTCACAATGGAGTGCTTCTGTGGCCATTAGGGTCTCCATATTTATCAAGACAATTCAGAATATATATTTTTTTTCTAATTACAAGAATCTCCATATTTATTGTGAGTGAGTGTGTAATTGCTGTGCAGCAATTACACAAGTCCCTGAACAGTAGGAAAGCAGAGGTCTTTAGGCTTCACCAGGAATGACTCTCAATGAAGGAAAATTCACCGAAAATGACAAAGCACAATTTGTGAAAAAATAAAACCAAAGAGGGGTTTACACAAAGAGGAAAGGCAAAAAACTGAGAATTGGGTTTTGGAGAATGAGAAAGAAAGAAACTGAAAGGTATGTATGATAGTAAGGGGAAACAAAGCAAGATACTTCTTCAATCAACAAAAGATATCAAGCCGAGTTTTCATGTAATCATAGAATCCGAAGTCTCTCTCTCTCTCTCTCTCTCTCTCTCTCTCTCTCTATCTCGACTTTTCTTGTTTTTTTTCAGTCTTTTTATTGCATTCCGTGGATTTATCTGTCAGCAAGACAACCCGGAAATGTGTGATAAAAAAGAAACAAGAACAGAAAAACAGAAAAACCCAGAAACAGAAAGGTCTTTCTCTAGTCTCTCCTTTCCTTTCGATCTCTAAAAATGAAAAAAAGAAGAAGCACAAAACCCAAGATTTTGTAGGCTTTTAATTAAGTGATCAGAACAGCTGAGTTATCGCTTTCTCCTTTCAGGTCCTCTTTCTAGCTAGCAACCTAGCGTGTTTTATGTGCTGTGTTGTTTCGGTAGTACTGCTGACAATAGCTTCTTAGGCTCACAGCAGCTGTTGTGTGGTGTTGTTGTGCCTATAGCTATGCTACTTCTTGTAGTATCACAGCCTGTCTTGATTGGCTGGTTCATGGTTGGTTCTTTCCTTTACTTTTATAGTTTCTCTTGTAAATTTCACCATTTAATGCCTTTCTAGAAACTCTCAACAAAAAACCCAGAAAAAGAAAAAGGAAGTAAAAACCAGGCTCAACCGTGTTATGTCCACGTGGCTTTACTTTAATGCCTATAATTAAGTACAATTCTAGCTGTCGTTCTTTTCAAAAATTCAATTCTCTGGCTTAAATTTGGTTTCTTTTTATAACGTTTGATTCTTTTGAAATTTGCTCCCTTGGTTAAGTTTCGTTACTCAAACCAGTGTCTCATTAAGCTTTGCTGCTTCTTTTTTTCTTTCTTTGGCTTTTGTGTTGCAGAGGGAAAGGAAAGACTACTGCTTTGCTGCTACATTACAATCACAGCACACAAAAGAGAACGAGGCTAGCAGTATTTGTAGCTAAAACAACAGCCAACACTAGTTTTCTTGTTTATTGGACCTAGCAGCCACTCGTGTTTGATGCTCGTGCGCTTGCAAAATAAAGTAAAGATTTAGCCTTTTTTTCATTCACATTATCCAGATCTCGGGAACCTTTTAACCATTGGTGATATTGACATTTGTTGCAAATTCATTTATTGTTGTGGTTCAATTTTAGTGTGTGCGTGGCAGTGTCACCTTTCCTTCATCCGCCATTTTCTCTTATAAGCCAACCAATTGAGTTTGGAATTGTGTTTCGATACATAGCGCTTAAGGAGCATTGGTTTTGATGGGCTTGTTTTAAATGTGCAGAAAGGTGTGCACGTTGACTCTTGAGGTGCTGCAATACATAATTAAAGGAGGGGGCGGTGATTGATAGTGGTTTCTGTAGTGGAGGTGATGGTTACTTTGCATGAATATCAAGGTACAGGTTACTAGGAGCTTTGGTCTTTGTTTATTCCATTTGATTATTATTGTCATTTCCGGATTTTAGGTGTGCCGATTTATAGTTATATATTATTCGTTTCGGGGTCTTTCTTATATTGGTGATTAAGAAAATGCTTATGAATAGCTTGTCACTTTGTTATTGGTGGTGTTGATGTTAGAAGTCGGTTCCTAGTACTTTCCTAGTAAATGCAAACTTATATTGTTTTCCATATTTTATACAGTGGAACTCGGTCCGTGAATTGTGCCATTGGTGGGTTTATATAGGTGGTTGTTAGTACTTGATATGGTTAACTAGAGAAGGGCGTGTTGAGGACAGTGGTTTTTGATGTGGAATATTGGTCTGAAGTACTTGGAGAGATGCTGAGCTCTGATGAAGGAAAGCGTGATCTGTTCTATGATTCTGTGGATTACTTCGAATCGGGTTGTGATCAGTTGGAGTATGATATTTGGTTGACCGAGCCACAAAGTGTTGAGGAGAGACGCCAAGGTTTTCTACGCGGAATGGGTCTAGATGGGTTTGCTTCCAAGAGGCATGAGAATACAGGGTTGGAGAGGATCACTGAATGCAGTGGGGCTGTATCAAGTTCTTCAGTTCCATGTACAAATGTTGAAGAGGTAAATGTGGTTAGTTGCAGTGCTTGTAGAGAAGAAAATTCTGAAGCCAATTGTGTGATTGATCAAATGAGTAAAGACAAGATGGATAAATCGGATGTAGCTTCTGAAAATGAGAATATTGGACCTTTACTCGATTTGCAAGGATGCGAACAATGTGAAGAAGAAAAATGTAAAAAGTGTGACTCAGGAAAAAGTATAATGAAGAGTTGGTGGAAACACTTTTTAAAAAAGAGCAAGGAGGAAAGAGTAGGTAGATGTGTATCTGGGGTATCGAAGTTGGATACTGAAGCACCAAAAACAAACAGAACGAAGGTGAAGCAGAACAAAAAGGGTTGCATGGAGTTTACAGGGGTATTTATGCGACAGGAAATTCAAGCTCACAAGGGCTTCATTTGGACAATGAAGTTTAGTCCAGATGGGCAGTATTTGGCAACTGGGGGTGAAGATAGGATTATACGCGTTTGGCGTGTTACATTGGTGGATTCATCTTGCAAGTCTTTCCCATCTGAAGGACATTGTGATAGCAATCTGAAAGAAGCCAAGTCTAATAATTTGAGTACAAAGAAAAGAATGTATTCATCTGTAGTCATTCCTGAGAAGGTTTTCCAGATTGAAGAGACACCATTGCAAGAATTTCATGGTCATGCCAGTGAAATTTTAGACTTGGCATGGTCTGATTCAAACGTGAGTAAATCGTGTAGAAAACTCAGTTTGATTTACATAATTGTCAAAATAATAAATCTTTGATCAATATATATGAAGCTAAATTGGTAATTTCTGTTGCAGCACCTCCTTTCATCTTCAATGGATAAAACTGTTCGTTTGTGGAGATTGGGTTGCAACCATAGTCTGAACATTTTTCGCCACAGTAATTATGGTAATTACAAGAAAAGTTCCTTCTCGTATCTCTTTGATCTGCGATTCCATTATCATTTTTGCAAATCACTTAATATGTTCTCTTTGTTTTTCCCCCTTTCCACTTGAATCTGTTACGTGTTAATGATTTCTAAGCTGACTCTGCTTCATTTCTTTGAATGGTACAGTAACATGCATTCAGTTCAATCCTGTTGATAAAAACTATTTCATTAGTGGCTCCATCGATGGAAAAGTTAGAATTTGGGGAGTGTCTGAGAAGCGAGTTGTTCACTGGACTGATGTACGAGATGTAATATCTGCCATAAGTTACCAGCCAGATGGGAGAGTATGATTCTGATCCTTATTCTTTTCATATTATACTCCATCTAAATTTTCCACACTTTTATCATGCCAACTTTTTTTTTTTTTTTTGAGCAGGGGTTTGTAGTTGGTACCGTTAAAGGCACTTGCCGTTTCTATGAAGTATCAGGTAGATATTTCTTCTACGTTGAAGTGCTTTACTTTTTTAAATTGATCCTCCATTCATCCTTCTCTTAGAGTATTTTGAACTGATTTTTTTATGGTGTACAGGTACTGATCTCCAGCTTGAGGCAGAAGTACATATTCAAGGCAGAAGGAGAACCTCTGGCAACAGAATAACTGGCATTCAGGTTTTACACTTGAATCCCTTTTCATTAGAAAGTTGAACATGACATGATCTTGTTCAGTATTAACATTTGATATCATCTCATGTTGCAGTTTTCCCAGGAAATATGTCCAAGGGTTATGATCACATCTGAAGATTCTAAAGTTCGTGTATTTGATGGGGTTGACATCGTTAATAAATTTAAAGGTAAAATATGCAATATCAATTCTTTTCAAGGGTTATTTGGAGAACCTTTACTAATTTGTTTCTGATGTACATTTCCTATTTTGAAGTGCCATTTTATCTTCTTTTATTTAATTTATGGTTGTGCCAAGAGATGCTCTAGTTGTTTGTTCTATTGGACTAGTGATCAAGAGCCATGTGTTGTTGTACAGTAGAATGCATATGGTAGTTTTTAAAGGTCTAAAGTGTCTCGTGGGAGGCCCTTTTAGTGAGAGACATGCCTAGCTTTCTCTGCTTCATGCTTGGTAATATCTGCTCAGGATGATCTGGCATGAGATCAAATAATTGCTTAGCCTTTCTGGGTTTTTATTTTTTATTCTTTCCATAGACTAATCTCATAAGAATCAATATTTTCAAGTGCTAGAAAAGGCCTCCAAGTCCCTTCCAATGCCCTCCTATTTTATGAGTTTCCAACGCATTTCCACGTACATTCCTGGTGATCTTATCTGCATTTTTTATAGCACCATATTCATTGTTTGCTGTTCTATGTGGTCCAGTCAATCCTAAATTAGCATTTTTTTTTATTGATTATTATAGGTCTTCCAAAGTCAGGAAGTCAGATGTCGGCTTCCTTTACTTCAAATGGGAGACATATAATCTCGGTTGGAGAGGACTGTCGTGTTTATGTATGGAACTATGATGGCTTGTGCACCTCATGGTCTAAACACATAAAATCTGTGAAGTCCTGCGAGTTTTTCTTCTCTGAAGGCGTGTCTGTTGCAGTGCCTTGGTCAGGCACGGGAACAGAAGTGAGAGGCCTGGGTAGCAGAGGAAGTTTCCAGAGTCATGCGAAAACAGAGGAGACTGCTTCCTGGAGGAAAGATTCAGAACGGTTTTCTCTCGGTAGTTGGTTCTTCATGGACGGTCGATGCAGGGGAAGCTATGCAACATGGCCTGAGGAGAAACTTCCTATGTGGGATGTACCAGTTCTAGATGCTGAATATCAAAATCAGCAGATCAAAAGCCTTCATCAACAGCAGTGCGTTAACACCAATGACCACATCTCTTTATCAGAAGCATGGGGGCTCGTGATTGTGACTGCAGGATGGGATGGAAAGATCAGGGCTTTCCACAACTATGGATTACCCAACATGCTCAAATAGATTCAAGCAATCTTCCTGGTCTTGCTAATGAAGTTTACTCGAGCCTTGTGTAGCCAGATGACATATGGTGTCATCCAAATTTGGGCCAACTTGTGATTTAGCCAGGTCCATCTTAGTCTGCAGGTAAAATGATCATGATTTGCAGCTTTAAATGCGAACCCCACGACATCTACTGTAAATGTTCCCTGGTCTTGTTCTTGTTCTCAACCTTGTTCTTGATAGAATATCCTCAAATCACCAGCAGAAAGAGAGTCACTTGACATGCTTTGTAACTTGCATGCCATTAGGATTCTGTGGTCACATGCTGCTCATCGAGTCATGCCACAGTTTTTTTCTTAAAAATCTTTTCACTCCCTATTTGTGAATGATTAACATGTATATGGTATGAAAAAGAAATACAGTCAATTTTTTATTTTGTTAGGTGTCCTTTATCCTCCTCTCTTTTTGGCCAAAATGTTTCTTTGAACTTTATATTAAGAAAAAAAGGGAATTCTTGATTCTTGATCTTGATCTTGATCTTGGTAATGCAATTGTCAGCAGAATAGTGAAAAAAGTAATTTTAAAAAAAATGATACGTACTTGTAAACTGTTAAGTTGCTTATGTCAAGGAAATTACAGGTTCAGATTTTAGTAGTTCAAAACTTATTCTGTGTAATAAAGTGAAGTTGCCCTAATTTCTTGACATCAAGTCCTTGCAGCAGACACTATATAAAATTAAAAAAAACCACAATAACTTGAAAAAAATCTGTGAAAGTATATAAAAAGATAAAAAAAATCATGTTTGAATTAACTCAAGGCAACGTGATAAATATGTAATATATAAAAATCATGCACTAGTAATGAAATTAAAATAACCTGAATTAACTTTTTAAATTCATGACCCGAGTCATTATACCAGAAATATCATATGTAAAAAAAAATAAAAAACTTAATTTTTAATAAATTAAAAATTAAAAAATAAATTAATATTACTATTACTACTGCTATTGTATTATTTTGCTTCCACCGCGCCCCCGCGCGTGTTTGTTTATATATATTGATTTCATTGCAATTAATATTTGTGTAGAGAGTTTGCATGATTACAGCACTGACGAAGTGCTGATACATTGCAATTACTTCCTGCATCCTTATTTATTTCATTTTAACGAATAGGGAAATTTATTTATTAAGGGCCTAGCACTTAACTCGTAAGCTATAAGTTCATAGACCCATCACGAGCCCATCAAGAGCCCATCAGAAATCCATGGATTTTCTAAGCAAAATTAAACACGCACCAAGCTTCTTCCTTTTTTCAGATTAAAAAAAAGAAAAAAAGAAGTGGAAAAGGGGTCTACTTATCGGCAAGATTTTGAAAATCGAGATTAATTTTTGTAATTAAATTTTAAATATATCATTCACATTTAATTAATTTATATGTTTTTTTTAAAATGTTTTATAACCCTTCTCACAATTCAATCAATTAACTTATGCAATAAATGAATTTAATCATAAAATAGAAAAGAAGTCAAGTAAATATAATTTATTTTATGAATTAACCAGACATTAATTTCCATATGTACCTTTCTTAATCACACCCTTGCAATAGAAAACCTTTGTAATTTAATTATATGAAGGAATCTCAAGGAAATGAACTTAAAGAAAGTACAGGGAAGAATTAGCGAGTGTTAGAACATCAGATACTAATATGTTAACAAGCATATATTGTGAGGACTGATCTGTAGTCGTCCCTTTAAAAATTATGGAAGAAAAATTAGCACAAAATACAAATATGGATGATATTTTGTGGTGTCGTTTTCTAGTTGGCTATTATTTTCCGCACGAGAATTTTTTTCCTCCAAAATGCCATTGTTATCTCTTCCAATAACTAAATAAATAAAATCTAAAAAACAAAGCAATTATCTTGTTGCTAGAGATAGAGAAACTCACAAGAGTCCCCATAAACGGAAGCAGACAGCTTTGCCGCCACTTATTTTAAGTTTCCACTACTGTTTTCAATGGCCGTCTCTGCTCCTTCATTTGTATCCCTTACCTCACTAAGTTTTATCTCCCCTTCTTCTTCTTTGAGTCCAGTGAAGTTTAATCACCACCGCTTGATGAAGGGTAAGCGAAGCTCAAATGGACGGTTGGTGATTAATTGCTCTTCTGAAATGGGTCCGACTTCAGACCCCATAAATCTAAGGTAATAACTTCACATGGGTTTTGTTTATATTTTGATGTAATGGGTTGCTGGAATTTTAGTTTATGCTCGTGTTCATGTCCTCTGGGTGTTTGTTAAAATGCCTGTGTGAAGCAATGGGTTTTTGGTCAGGCTTTTTATGGGTTTTAGAGGGCGGTTGCGATTGACACAACTGTGCAATCCTGGATGCGTGTTGTGACCAGTGCATGATTGTGGGCCCCGACATGATATAGTCAGCATTGCAGAGTCTTGTCGGTGGCCTTTAATACCATTGTTCTAGCTTTGCTATTTATATGTAGTTTCTGCATCTGGGCATTTTGTAGACAGTTTAAATCTTAGTGTTTTTTAAGAAATTATTTTCCTTTTGTTACCAGGCAGCCTCAAATGTCATCAGTGGCTCCCTTTGGGGTGACAATGAATGAGCAATCTTATAGATGGCAAAGGGTTTTGCTTAAAGTAAGTGGAGAAGCACTTGCAGGAGACCAAATGCAGAATATTGACCCCAAGGTTTTGGAATGCGAATGATTATGTTAATTTTAAGTTCCTATTGGCTTCATTTCTTGATGGTCACTGATAGATGAGTTTTTGTAATTATGCAGGTTACAATGGCGATTGCAAGGGAGGTTGCAACTGTGACACGCCTTGGCATCGAGGTTAACCATCAACACCTTTGTATAGTTTTCCTTGGTATATATTTGTTTTTAATTCATTTTTCCTTGAATTTATTGCAGTTAATGGTTGTGATTGATATTATTTTTATTTTTAATGTTTGTAAAATAAACTTTAGTGATCTCACTGTGGCATTTCTAAGGCATGTGTGATGATTTCTGTACAAATCATAAGCTAAGTGATCATTTTGGTGGAAATTTTTGTGTCATAGTTCATATCTAGTTCTTGCTTTGTGTAGCTTATAACATGTAAACTGCTTTGGCGTTGGATAAAAAGGGTCTATGTGATGTGGACAATATGCTAGGTGGGAGGAATGTTATCTCGTCATATAAATAAGCCTGACAAGAATAAATTTAATATTAATTGGGGTTGTTACAGGATAGAGATTGTGAACACAAGATGGATGCCTTTTGGCCATCAATTGTTTCATCTAAATAATTTATGGTCAATGCTGCAGGTTGCAATTGTTGTTGGTGGGGGGAATATCTTCCGTGGATCTTCATGGGCAGGATGCAGTGGTCTTGACCGGTCATCGGCTGATTACATTGGGTACTCTCCTGAATTGATTTGCTGCCTCTGTATTTCACATGGAAACTTGTTTAATACCAATGATCACTCATTCTATAATGGTTTCAATCTGGAAATTTATTCTAAAAGGTGGAACCATTAGAAGTTTTAATGATCTCAATCTTATCTTTGACTTGTTCTCAAAAGAAAGCAGGCCTAACTACATTTTAGTGCCCTTTTGCTTTCTACATCTACTTGGTCCTTGGATTTTAGTTCCAATAATCTCAAATTCTGGGTTAACCTATTGGAAACTTCTGTTAACTTCTGATAAAAAATAATGAGTAGCAATCACACATGACTTTTAACCATGGATGTCTGCCGCTCAACTATTGCCTGGGATGGGAATTGGATCCCATTAGCTATCCTAATCCTCAAATCTAAAATCAGTTGAAGAAGATTTCAACAAAGCTTGGTTTATTAGGTTTAAAGGAGCTTGAAACTGGGATTTCAATGATAAAAGATAAGTTATTTCCAGTGCGTCGGTTTTTTAGGATCCGATATGATTAATATTAAGTTTCTTAGTTTGAAGTTTCTCATGTTTGCTTTCTCTTCATGTAAAAGATGTCTTGGTGGCAGAAATTGTAGAATAAATTTGTTTCATGTATATCCTGTAAGATCAGAACTGTGGATAAATTTATTTGAAGTTTTTGCTACACACTGAAAGTCCTTCACGGTATGTGACCCTGTTGCCAAGAAAGACCAAGGTTACCACTTCTGCAAGTCATTTGGAATGAATTCATCCACCCAAGGATTGTTTGTTTTCCAAAAAAAAAAAAAGGGGGGGGGGGGGGGGGGTTGAAAAAGAATATAAGCTAGCATTATGTGTGAGCAAAGCTTTTCTGGATCACATTATTTTTTTTTTCAACACGGGCTTCATTTTTATGAAGTTATAGACCTTATACAACTTGACAACCTTGAGCATAGCTCATAAGTAAAAATTTCAGTTCTGTTTTTCTGTTCAACATGCTGCGTATAAATGCTTTCGTCAATTATTTTTTACCGATTAAAATGTATAGATGGTTATGATAATTATGTTATTGATACACATAGGTATATTATCTGGATATTTTATTCAGAAGACAGTAAGTGGTTAGTTATCTGAATCTAAAAGCTCTTTTGAGCCTTTATAGGCACGAGGATATTTTAGTCAGTAGATAGTAAGTGGTTATTTATCAGATATCTAAATGCTTTCCTTGGAGCTTTATGTCCCTGCTGCATGATTTGTGTTCTGCTTTTTTTATTATTATTTGATAGGATGCTGGCAACTGTCATGAATGCTATATTTCTTCAAGCAACAATGGAGAGTATTGGCATCCCAACAAGGGTTCAAACTGCATTTCGCATGTCAGAGGTTGCAGAACCATATATCCGTAGAAGGGCTGTAAGGCATTTGGAAAAAGGAAGGGTTGTGATTTTTGCAGCTGGAACTGGGAATCCATTTTTCACCACAGATACTGCTGCAGCACTACGTTGTGCAGAAAGTAAGTTTAATTTTCTGTATCAGAGTTTTACTTTGCACATTGGCATTCTTAATTAATATTCTTAATTAATATGCAACCCCTGTTGAACTTGCTAGTTTTATTCTTTTTCAATAAAAAAACTTCTATATTGAACGTTAGTTGACCCCTCAATATACAAAATTGTGTCTTAGCGCAAACTTTGAAATGTTAGTATTTTTATTCTTTATATTTATATACAAATTTTTTTCTTTTCCAATATATACTTCAATCGAGGACAAAATAATCGATTTGTATCTAAGCACAAAAATGATTTCACTGCCCTGATATTTTCTATTGTTCTTCCAGTTAATGCACAGGTTGTGTTGAAAGCTACAAATGTTGATGGAGTTTATGATGATGATCCAAAGCGTAATCCAAATGCTCGTCTTCTTGAAGATCTAACTTACCACGAGGTGACTTCAAAAGATCTTTCAGTGATGGACATGACTGCCATTACTTTGTGCCAAGAAAATAATATTCCAGGTATGTCTACGTAATCTGCATCTAGATAATAGCCTGTAGGTAGATCTGTCTAAATTTTAAATATGCAAGACATATTAGGCATCTGACTAATTTGTAGGCACAAGTAAACCTTCCTTCCTGCATGCCCTGTGCAGCTGTTGGAGGTGGCCACTGAAAAGGGATTTGTTGAGGGGTATGAAACTTGGGCCTGCATTTTTTGGGGATTTTTTTTAACAATTTACAAGATGCTTGATCCAAGATATTCTACCGCTCACTCAAATCCTTAGGATTGGCTAATAGACACGTTACCAAGGTTTGTGATCTGGGATGATAATCTGTGTGGAATTTTAACATTTAGCATTTATGGGTGAAATGAGTCAGGTGGCTGCCTTAGAGAGGTGCACTGGCTCACTTGTACTCGGGAAGCTAAATTGTTACCATCAGAGAATGGTTCCTAATTTTTGTTTAACTGATGCCAGCTCTCCCCCTCCCTCCCTCTCCTTTTCCTGAAAAATTTTAGTGGCGTGTATCATTGCTATGTTTAGCGTAAAGCATCTAAAAGGGACTTATTGCACTGAGCTTCTTCATCACAGTTGTTGTCTTCAATCTATCCAAACCGGGTAACATTGCAAAAGCAATAAAGGGAGAAAGGGTTGGCACGTTGATTGGAGGGACATGCAATTCAACAGTAGCAAGGACATGATGATTACTTCCATTTGTTTGCTGCTTCAACTATTGTAGCTTAGGATTTTAGATTAGAGGCTACTTGCTCCTTGTGCAAACAGCTTATTCGTTGGCAGCATCTCGGAGCTTGCATTGGAAGTTAGAAGATAAAAGCATGCCAGGGTTGAAACCAAAACATCATCAAAATTTGCCAGCTGAGGTACCTACTAAAGTTAATTTTGTAAATAATTTTGTCAAATATTGGATTCTTTTGAACTGCATTGTATTTTTGACGGTGAAAATTTTGTTGCAGTGTTGGTCAAGCAACTTATTCTTGTTCACTTTGATATATTAGAGTTTGAAACTAACTTATTCCTACCCTTAAAAGAAAAGAGGAAATTTTAGACGAAAAAGAAAAAACAAAGAAGGGAAAATAATCTGATCAGTCTTTGACTTACGTGTTCATTTCTTGGGGGTGAATTCACCCCTTTTACTCATGTTTAGGATGTGAGGTTAAGTGTCAACCCTACAGAGGGAGGGATAAAGGAATTTTCAAGGGTGAAAATTCTTCGTTTTTGTGCTATTTTTTTTTAAATTGAACTTAATTTTTTTTTCTTTCATTTATATTTTAAACCTCAAATGTATTATTTAAATTTTTTTTAATCATATTTTTTTATAAAATTAAAGGAAAAATTACTAGTTTGGTTCGTATTAAGATTACCAATTATAGGTTAAAAACTTATTATTTTTATTTGAATTTTATACGCCCACCAATATTTAACATCTTCTTTATATATATATATCTTCCCTCCCTTTAAAATTCCCGATTCCTTCCCTCTCATACAAATCCATCCCGCTCTCTCTCACACAAAAGTATTCCCCTATTTCTTTCCGTTTCCCTTCTCTCTCTATCAAAATTCCTCAAGTCATCTGACTTGATTCAACTCAAAGTCATGAAACTGTTTCAACCACCACCACCAGAACCCCTTTCCTCCACCAATTGTCACAGCAACAACAACAGACTGCGTCGCCGCCCTGACCTAACCCTCCCACTCCCTCTATGCGACTCCCATAGCGATGAAGCAAATCGTTTGTGGGCTAGAGTTTCTGATCTGGGCTTCTTCTCCCATTACTTGATTACTAACCCTTGGCTGTCTGAGCACCTTTCTTGTTTGCTCATTCTCCTTTTACCCCTCTTTCTATCTCTCTTGTGGAATAGTTCAGGTTTTTTTGGGAGAAAAAAAAGTCCTTTTTTATCATTTGGGCTAATGATGATAACATAATTATCTTAGCGGATTTTAGTGACATTATCAAGTCAATGCCTTTTGTATCACAAGGGATGTGGTTGCTAAGATGAGGTTAAGCACCAAATGTGTTGAAGGGCAGTGTTCTTGTCGTGAGCTTTCTTTTATAAACGACTTCTCCTTCCACTGAGCCTATCTAACCCCATCTTATAATCTTAGGTTTAATTGTGTTTATGGTGTTAATTATGTTTCAAATGATTGTTCATTGGGGTTTAATCATATGAAATTTTGCACCAATTACCAATTCTGGGGGATTACCAGTTCCTCTTGGCATAATGACTCGGGTGCTAGAACCATATTTATGTTTGCACAGAAAAAAGATAGAGAGAAGTTTGAGATGGTTTGGGTACAATTATTGGTATCATTATATTGGTGGATTCTGGCAGAGAACATGAATCGTGTAAAATTGAATGGTAAGCATGCTGTCGTTCAGTCATTTTATATAAGGGAGCGTTTGAAAAAATCCGTGTTTCTAAAAAACATTATTTTTGTTTTTGTTAAAATTTATTTTTTTTATATGTTTTGAATTATTTTGATGTGTTAATCTTAAAATTAATTTTTAAAAAAGTAAAAAATATTATTTTGATGCATTTTGGTATGAAAAGTACTTTGAAAAGCAATCGCAACCACACTTCCAAACAGGTTAAAAGTATTTTAGAATTCTCCTAGAGTTTCATAAAATTTTTAAAAAATAATTTATGTTAAAAAAATATTAGAAAAATAACATAATTTAAATTAAACATTATTGAAAATAATGGTTGTTCCAAAAACTATGGCTATCTCAATTCAATTAACATGTATATAAAAAGTCAATTCAAGATTTTATGAGGATTTAATAGCAAAAAAAGAATGGGTAATCGAGAATATATCGAAACTTTTTTTTCAACACATATTCTAACTATATCTTTAAAAATAACCAATTATGGTTGTAATTTGTTAGGAGTTTTGTTTTAGGTTAATTCAATATAATCTTCTTTGATATTCTTCTAAGATGTAATTAGAATTATCTTATCAAAAACTGCTATTTCAAATAGCAGTTGTATATAAAAATATATTATGAGACGCAACTGCTATTTTAAATAGTGGTTGTGTATAAAAATAATATTCTGAAACACTGTTATGTTTAAAATTGTGTTATTTTTCCAAAACTTTTAGCAAACTATGCTATTTTTTTTAAAAAAATCCTAATATGTATGTTTAATTTAATCATTTTATAGGATTTGAAAAAAAATATCCAAGATATAAATTATAATTTTTTAAACTATAACATATAATTAGAAAATGGTAAATTACATGATGGTAAATGTTATTTTAAACAAATAATTTTACTTATATTCTTCACTAATTTTTTTAATTTTTTTATCAAATATCCTTAAAATCTCTTCATTTAATATTTTCTACACTTTTAACATTTCACTTTTAAATCTAATTCTTTCGACCTTGCTCATTCTAATTTGCTCACCTCGGATCAAACAATGTAACCTAGCACATTTCAGGCCTTCATTCTGAATTTTGTGGTGCCTTGATTAAACTCTGATTTTTTTATTTTTTATTTTGGTTTGCTTCATTCTGAATGTTATTTTACCAATCAAATGTTATTGCAGCGCCAGCGAATAGATTCAGTTTGTCAAAACATGGGAACAGAAGCTAGGCCTTACCACACGAGAGAATATCAAATGTACTCTTTATATCGCTCGACTTTCTACAGAACAAGCTTAAGTCTTTATTTTTGTTTTGTTGCTGGGAAGTGTTTTTTTTTGTAAAAAAATGTATTTTTTTTATTATTTTTATATTATCTTAATATACTGATATAAAAAAAAATAAGTTACTGTATTTAGTTTTTATCGGTGAATTCTTGAGATGATTTTCTTGACTTGAATTTGTGACTAAAAGATCTAGCGTGTTTAATTGGAGTGGATCTAACTTATTAGACGTCAATCATATAGAGAATTCAATCAACAAAATTGATTATTTTTTTTTACTGCTGAAATACTTGTTTGAATGTGGTTGTTGTTGTTTTTTAAAATATTTTCTACTTAGAAAAAATATATTAAAATAATATTTTTTTATTTTTTAACAATTATTTTTGAAATTGGCGCTTTAAAATGATCTAAAAACACTAAAAATATTAATTTAAAATAAGAAAAATTTTAATTTTTTCAAAAGTATTTTTTAAAAAAAACAAACAAATTTCAAACTCCTACTAAACTTAACCTATATATATATAACTAGATGCATAGATAAAAAAAAGCCAACTAATTTTCTTAAGTTAAACCGAATTATAATCTAGTTACATCGGTTTCTTAGATTTGACAAGGTTATTTCTATCCATTTAAAAAAAGAAAAAAACATTCAAAAGTGTTTTTGACTTGAAAAAATATTAAATTAATATTTTTTTAAAGTTTTGATGTGGTAATGTTAAAAATAAATAAATAAATAAAAAATTTTAATTTATTTTCAAACAAAAAACTATTTTGAAAAGCACTTTGCATCATAATCTCAAATATTTTCTTTGATGTATTTAATATTGTCATGTAAAGTACTTTTTAAATGTAATTTTTGCTTGAAAATAATTTTTTTTTATTTTCTATATCAATACATTAAAATAATAAAAAATAATAAAAAAATATTAATTTAATATTTATTTTTACTTTTAAAATACATTAAAACCCAAAAACCGATAATAAGGCTACAATATATGTATTGTAGACAAGGCTAATCATTTACTACATCAATCAATTACAACAACGGACTATATTTTCCCCAACCAATTAAACTACTTTCGATCAACATAAACTAAACCTGTAGAAAACTCTCCTTCAAGAGACAGCATGATGATCAAAGCACCACCTCAGGCATGAGCACAGCAACCCACCATAAAAGAGCAATTAAGCAAGGACGTGTGGACCAAAAGCGTCCTTTTACTTGACCCACCAGCCATAAAATCTATAAATACCATTAATCCTTTTACTTGACCCACCAGCCATCAAATCTATAAATACCATTAAGTGTGAATTTAATAGGTTGTGATAGAATATATATAAATGATGTTTTTTTATTTTTAAAAAATTATTTTTAATATTAGTATATCAAAATGATTAAAAATATACAAATTATATTAAATTTTAACAAAAAAAAATTAAATTTTTTAAAAAAGATTGTGAAATATTTTTTAAGATGCTCTAAATATACATCAACTATCTCAACGGAAAACCAAGAAAACAAAGTTCCGAAAAAAAAAAAAAAAGAGAGTAAAAATATACGAGTAGGTAGAAATCAAATATCTCCAAATTTTGCTGATTGAATAGGTACAAGTTGCAAGTAACCACAAGAGTCTCAAACCAGTAACAAAATCTACAACAATTTATTGATCTTGAATCTTCTTCTAAATAAAAGTCAATGCAAGAATCCAACCACCCCCTCTTGTCCTGGTCAAAACAAGAATCCAATCGGAAACTAAACCCTAAATTCTTCCCAATCCTTTCCTTTTCTTGTCTAGAGGTCCATGAACAGGCTGCTAAAAATATCTGGTGAATGTAGAGGAGAAACCATACCAGAACCTGAAAAGAAACCTGAAGGGCTGGCTGTAAATAATGGGCTCATACTATAATTATCATTCCAGAAAGATTGTGAAATATTTGCATCCGTTGACACGGGTGAGAAGAACCCAGTTGGTACCGGCGGTAACGTCGCTGGTGCCGGTGACAAGATCCCTGGAAATTGACCAAAATCCAGTTCTTCAATCATCTCCATGAGATCATCATTACTACTATCATTAATGGTACTTGGTCTACTTAATTCTCCTGGACTTGCTTTCTCAGTGGCAGCAAGTCTTGCAGCTGGAGAAACAGACCCGTCGTGGGAGAAATCAGCGGAGGAGAGACCTGTTAACCGCTGGACGACGGCCATGAAGTTGGATTCCTCTGCGTGGATGATCTTCGGAGAGACTGCATAGATGATGACAGGTTGTCTTTGAGGAGGGAGGGGTGGCTTCTTGATTTTGTGAGAGCCCTGGTGGAGTCTAAGCGCTGAAGGTCTAGGGCCTTGGATTTGAATTTCTTTTTTTGGAGATGGTGGCGGTGGCGGTGGCGGTTTGCCGGTGGCGGGATACTGGTAGGGGTTCATGATGGAGGATCAACTGTGGATTGAGAGAAAAAAAGAAAAAAAAAATGAAGTGAAAGGTGGTGTGGATGCCCCCAAGTTCAGGGCAATTATTTCGGTGGCTGGACAACAAAAAAACAAAAGGATCGGCCACTCAGCAAGCTTTGTTATTGATAATAATTTTAGATCAGAAAAAAAATTGAAAGACAAATCTGGTGGAAGAGAATAGAAGTCAAAGCTCAAAACCTGTGCACTCTATAAGTACTTGCAAGGAAATGAATGTTCTGCTAGTTGAGTCAAAATGGATGGCTTCTCTCAATTTCAATATTTATTATTTGGAGGCGGTCCTCACCTCCTAGGATCAAACTGGATTTTGAAATATAAATTGTATATTTGAAAAAATAAAAATAAAAAAGAATTTTATAAATAGCTATTAAACCTCATCTAATTTGACACAAATATATTCAGAAATTAATTAAGGATTTAAGGATTCATGTTCTAATTCATATCAAATTCCTAGTTGAATTAAGCAAGTCATTTACCTGGTTGAACTCGTTTCACTTGACTAATAATTTGTTTAATTCATTCTAAACATATTTGGGTTAGTCAAATAAAATAAAATAATATTATTATTTTAATAAAAATAATTGATTTAGATTTTTTCGGTAAAAGTCTCTAGTGGGAGAAGGAAAGTGTGATTAATTTTTTTTTTTTTTTTTAGTGTGAGGGAGTTGAAATATTAGATTAAGCAAGTATAAGAAAAATAAATTGATAATGAGGTTATTAAGTTTAAATTCAAATAAGTTTGTAATAAATTATTTAATGCACCAATTATATATGAAAATATATAAAATTTGTTTTATATTGTGCTGGCTTCAGTTTTTCATCTAAAACAAATATTAAATTGATGTTTTTCAGGTATTTTTTTAATGATTTTGATATACTAATATTAAAAATAAATATAAAAATATTATTAATTAAAAAATAAATTAACAGACACATAACTTACTAATTAAAACTCCAGAACTAAAAGAACCTTGTTGGAAAAATATTGCTTTATGTCTTTTAAGGTAGTATTAATTAATATTGATGCCAACAGGGGATTGACTCACATCATAGAAAACTCATTTAATTTAGATTTTTTTTTAATTAAATTAACTTTATCGTTGACTTTTTAGAAATGTGTTATATATAAGTCTTATTACGAGGACGTGAGAGACCCAATATTCTTTGCTGGATTTGTGATTAGTCTATTTGTATATTCATTTTCTTCAAGAAACAAAAAAAAAAAAAAGATACTGGTATGTTTGTTTTCTAGACCAAAATTAGATAAATATTTATATTACTTTAATTATTCAGTTGATGTAAAATTAAATTAATTTTTGAAGATCATAAAAATTAACTAATAAAATATTTCTGAAAACAAATTGCTGAAAAAGCATTGTAACTTTGGCATGGTTT
>Ga0325405_1001781_pt1 | contig 22060 bp, 18 predicted proteins | sample PopdelMetagenome_21_FD_205663 | JGI IMG/M metagenome (GOLD analysis project Ga0325405, IMG submission 205663) | Populus deltoides microbial communities from Bellville, Georgia, United States - Xylem-Control-R2 | ecosystem: Host-associated > Plants > Phyllosphere > Stem > Wood/Secondary xylem...
TTAAAATGTGATTTGATTTAAATTTTTTAAAATAATATTATTTTGAAATACTATTATTTTAAATTGACTTGTATTAATATGAGTTAAGTAGTTTTATCTATGACATATGACTTTAACATAGCTGAGTTTAAGACAATAATAAATTTTTTTAATATTACAATATTTTATTAAATTTCACAATCAAGTGTCATTGTTTACAATTTAATTGGATTTTAAAAATGATTGGACTCCATGTTGAATATAAGAATTTATATGCAAATGTTTATGTCTGAATTTATATGATTTTAATAGTGTTTGGTAATAAAATTCATGTGGGTTCAGAATTCACACTTGAAATTACACCATAAGGATATAAAACCTTAGTATTTCGGGTGCATGGGACGGGACAGAAAATTAGAGCATCATCGTAAAGTACGCAAGCATTCCTGCTCCTTCCTCTCCTTCGGTATTTGTCACAATAAAGGAAAAATCGTTGGAATATGAACACTTTGTCTTGCTATTCACAAACAGGAAAAGTCCTTTGGCCTCATCGTATGGAAGCTCCCTCTCCTTTTTCCTTATGCTATAAATTTAAGTAATGCAACTGATGAAGTATGAGACATCTTGATCTTTAATCTTGCTTTAAAAAGTTTGGGGAAAGCAGAATCTACAGTGGGAAACAATTAACAATACTAAAGCAAACAGGTAGACAACAGGAGCCATTCATGCATGTATTTTCCATACAAACCAGCAAGACTTGCAACAGTGCTTGCTTTAATTACTTTTGATTTACTTGTAGTCAACGTGCGCTTTCCACTTCATTCTTGATTCTTCAGGAATCTCTGGCCCATTTTCATCAAATCATCTGTACGTTCATTTATTTTCATTTATTGGGGTTTTTGGTAGCTATTTAAAAAAGAAGCATTGTCACAAGGTAAATATCTGTACTGGTCTTACTGTTGGGTTTCTTCACTCATAAGAAATCTGTTGTTGCATCGTTTCTTCATATGTTCAAGACTTTTATTTTCATCTCATTATTGTCTTTGTCAACTGATTTTACAGAAGCTAACTAGAGAGGAGAAATGATGGAGAAGACTACAGCGAAAACTGAAGAAGAAGTTGCTGGTAGAAGCTTATTAGACTTGGTGTTCTCTTGGTCTATCACGGATGTACTTAACAGAGATCTTTACAAAAATCAGGTTTGCATGAATGCCATTTTGTCATGTTTATGTGTACGATCCACTTATGATATGATTTTTTTTTTTCCTGTTAAAATCTGTACAAGTTACATTTCTACTGATTAAATTTGGCAAGTTGAAATCATTTAGAGACTTCTCCTTGCACGACATTAATATTTTGCTGAAACAAGATCAATCTGGCATGAACTTAGACTTGATCCATCTACTTTTCTTTGGAAAGGCTTAGACCAGTAAGCTGAGCATCCAATGGTTAGCAAAGCAGAACACAAGTTCTTTGAAGATCATTTATAGTAGCGGTTTCTTTTCATGTTTTTGGAATTTTCAGAATTGACGTACGTAAGATTAATTGACCGCAACTGTAAATGCAGTTGACCGATTTCTATTTTCTTGCATTTGATGTCGGTGGCACTAAATTACTCACTAACAGGTGAAGAAGATACCAGAGACATTCACGTCAACGTCACATTACATGAAGTCATTCATTCCTGCTCTAATCGAGGAAACTCGTGCAGATTTGTGCTCAAACATGATGAAGGTCTCCCAAGCACCTACAAGGGAGATCTTTTCAATTGAAAGATCAAAAGAGTATAAACCTCCCAAAGACGTATTTTATAAGATATGGTTGAATAGAATGAGTAAAACTGGAAATGGGAAAGGAATATACGAGCCCGAGGTTGGACATCTCATTGCTTTGACAGATGCAAGACCGAAAGACATTGCTGATTTGAACAGTCCTGGGATAAACTATCTTCTTGCTTATGTTCATGAGGTATCTAATGGGCTGGATGATGACAATAATCATGAAACGTTATCAATTCTCACATCCAAACCCATTCAATTTGAACTAGAAAACAAGCAGAATAAAAGGGAGTCGGTCATTGCTGGACAAGAGATTCAAAAGAAAAGCAGAGCCACTTTCTTCGTTGTTTACCTAGCAAACATGACGACGAATGCCCGCATATGGAGATCATTGAACTCAGATCTGCAAGGAGGGAACACGAACGTTATCCAGAATGTGCTTGAAACTAGTTCACCTGTAAGAAGGAGAAATCATTGTTCTTTATGTGTATGGAAGTACTAGTTCTATTCTAATCATTCAGCTGCTTAACTGACGGTTGCTGTGTCTTCTCCTGCAGGATAGCCAAGATTGTTCTCACTGCTTATCTGAAGTGAATAGAAGTGCTGCACTTTCTGGTATGGAAGAAACCATAATCAGCTCTTATAATTTAAATGAATCACAGGAAAATGCAATTGTAAGCTGCATCGGTCTGAGTGAATGCCAGCATCAAAGCACTGTCAAACTAATTTGGGGTCCTCCAGGGACTGGAAAGACAAAGACAGTTGGTTTATTACTGTTTTCTCTTCTTAAATTGAAGTGCAGGACACTTACATGTTCTCCTACCAATATTGCTGTGTTGCAAGTGACATCGGGACTCCTAAAGCTAGTTACAGACTCTCTTGAATATGACACCTATGGACTTGGAGATGTAGTTCTCTTTGGGAATGGGGGGCGAATGAAGATTTCTGACAATGATGATCTTGAAGATATATTTCTTGACCATCGTGTTGAAGTGCTTTATCTTTGCTTTGCCCCGTCAACCGGGTGGAAGCACACTGTAGATTCAATGATAAATTTGCTTGAAGATCCTGAGCATCAGTACCGCAGGTACTTGGAAAACATGAAAAAAGAGAACGAGGGAGGGGATCGGGATGATGAAATGATTGAATTTCAAGAGATGAACAGCAACAAAGAGAAGGATGAAGTGGTCCGTGAACAAAACCAGAAGGGCAGGAACAGCAGGAAAGTTCTGAAGAAAATTCTTTTACAGGCATTGAAAGACAACAAGAAAACTGAAAAAAAGAAACAAAAGGTTTCTTATCATCAAGATAAGCTTCCAAAGTGTTTGGGAAAGGGAGATCAATATGGAAAGGAAAACAAGGAAGATAATATTCTGCCGTTCGAGGAATTTGTAAAGAAAAGGTTCAAAATCCTTAGTGAGAAGCTGGACTTTTTAATTTTTGGTTTGTATACGCATTTGCCAACGTCTGTCATTTCATTAGAAGTTGTGAAGAACATGATAAAAGCTCTTGATTCACTCAGCTGCCTCAAAACATTGTTGAATGGTGTTAGCCTAGGAGATGGAGGTTTAGAGCTAGACATCAATGATTTTGAAAATGAAGAAAGCAGCGCCTGTCAATATTCAAGGCTGGCCACTAAAAGAAAGGATTGCATTCAGATACTGAATTCACTTCCTCGATCATTTGACGTGCCCAATATTTTTGAAAGTTATCAAGTGAGAAACTTTTGCTTGGAAAATGCATGTCTGATTTTCTGTACCGCTTCAAGCTCTGCCATGTTGCACACAGAAGGAATGAAACCGATAAAATTGTTGGTTGTTGATGAAGCTGCGCAGCTTAAAGAATGTGAATCGACCATTCCATTGCAGCTTTCTGGTCTTCGCCATGCCGTTCTTATAGGTGACGAGCGCCAACTTCCTGCCATGGTTCAGAGTCAGGTGATGAGGTTAATCTTTTTTGCATTCCATTTACTGAGTAATTTATAAGATTTAGGTTCTAATGTTTTGCACATAACTTCATCAGATTTCCGAGAAAGCTGAATTCGGGAGGAGCTTGTTCGAGAGATTGGTCATACTGGGACACGAGAAACACCTACTGAATATGCAGTACAGGATGCATCCATCTATAAGCTTATTCCCAAATAAAGAGTTCTATGGTGGGCTAATTCAGGATGCTTCAACTGTCAAAGAAAGAAACTATCAGAAACAATTTCTTCAAGGCAATATGTATGGGCCTTACTCATTTATTAATGTAGCCAGTGGGAAAGAAGAATTCAATAACGGTGGCAGCAAGAAAAATTTGGTGGAGGTTGCTGTAGTTTCAGAGCTAGTTGCAAGCCTTTTTAAAGGTATGCATTTTAGAAATGGTGTTAGGGAAATCATATATATGACAGAGCTATTGGTTTCAATTACTTTTTTGTTGGCAAGCGGGAAAGCGAAAGCCTTCCTTTTCTTTCCATTGCAGAATTTACAAGGGCAAGAAAGAGGATGAGCGTAGGAGTCATATCACCGTACAACGCTCAAGTTTATGCAATTCAAGAAAAAATTGGAAAGACTTACAGTGCACATAGTGATTTTGCCGTAAATATTCGGTCTGTCGATGGATTTCAAGGAGGCGAGGAGGATGTTATAATTATCTCTACTGTCAGATGTAATGCAGATGGAAAAATAGGTTTCCTTGCCAATCGCCAAAGGGTGAATGTGGCATTGACCCGTGCAAGGTATCATTTCCAAATACCTGAAGTCAGCCACTAGCATTGCAAGTTTTTTCAAGTTAATGTGTTTGTATGTATCATGTATTGATGATTTTGAATAACAATTTTGATGTACTGTCTAATGAAGGCACTGCCTCTGGATATTGGGAAATGGAGCAACTCTTGTCAACAGCGATTCTATTTGGAAGAAATTAGTTACTGATGCCAAGGAACGGGGGTGTTTCTATAATGCCGAAGAGGGTAAAAGCTTGTCTAAGGCTATTACGGATGACTTTTTAGAATCGGACCAACTTGATGCTCTGCTGAATGTGAATTCTCCACTGTTCAGAAATGCAAGATGGAAGGTATGTCTCAAGCTGAATACTACTCGGTAATTTTTCTTGTTTCTCGATTTTTTTGCTAGTTCTTATTGTCATGTCTCAAGCTGAATACTACTCGGTGGACTCATCACCTCAATCCTTTTTCCCATTAAAGTTTTGCTTCAGTAACGATTTTCGGAAATCCATTCTGAAAGTGAGAAATGAGGCTCGTCAGGAAGTGATTTCTTTGTTGTCAAAGCTTTCGAGTGGCTGGAGGGAATCTCCTGAAGAGAGAAACATCGTTGTCCGACATGGAACTTCTTCTGAACTGTTAGAACAATACAGAGTCGATGATCAGCTTAAACTGATTTGGACAGTGGATATAATCAAGGAAAACTCAAACCACACACAAATTCTCAAGGTGTGGGGTGTTTTACCATTACCTGATTTACCAAAACTAGCAAGGCATCTCGATGATGTCTTTGGGAATTATACAGTTGATAAGATGAATCGCTGCAAGCACAAATGTATAGAAGGGTAAGCATTTTTCTATTTTCATTCTTCTAGATTCTGGTATTATACATCAACGGTTGCTTGAGTTGACTTGATCAGCAGTAGGAATCCATTGACAAACCTCAGATTTTTTCTGTTTTATGCAACAAGGGCAGGTCTCAAACCTGACCTGAGACCTCTCCCCTTCTTGCTCTGCAAGAAAGAATACCATTAGGCTAAACATCCATTGCTATGGGTAATGATGCTCGAATGAGAAGGGGTATTCTCTACTATAGTTGCTCTGCTGGCCTGAAGCAAAAAAATAAAAATCAATTATCATTGCATTGTCTTTTTTGAATTGCAGGAATTTGGTTGTTCCAATGAGATGGCCACTGTATTTCGATGGTGCTGCCGAGCGTAGTATCCCTGAAATTGATCCTGTAGAACTTCTGTCGCAACCTTCGGCTTCACTTATGGCGCGGACACCAAAAGAGAAGACACCAAATCCACATCGCAGATTACCTAAGTATATGAATAAAAACAACAAAAAATATCGCAGCACATCACTTTTTGGATGGGATAATGAACCCATATGGGTCTATTTCATCATTTTTATTTTGATTATTTTAATTATTTATGTTATTCAATTTTAATTGATGGATTAAACCAATAATTATATGTTTTAAAATTATATTATTTATGTGCTTTTTTTTTTTTCAGTTTGCAAGATAATTTTAATAAATTGATAAAATAACAAACTATTCATCCTCTTAATTTCCTTTTCTTTCTATTTTTTTTCTTTTCTTTTAATTTTTTTTTTTTTGCTTTTAGTTTTCTTTAGTTTTTTGTTTTGCATCAACTTTGATATTAGAAATAATATTATTTTAAATTAATTTGCATCAATATAAGTTAAAGTAGTTAAGTCCGTGATATGTGAACTCAATTGAGTTGAATTGAGACCATGTTTTTAATATTACAATATTTTATTAAATTTCACAATCAAGTGTCATTGTTTACAATTTAATTGGATTTTAAAAATGAACATTGGACTGCATGATGAATGTAAGAATTTATATGCAATTGTTTATGTCTGAATTTATATGATTTTAATAGTGTTGCGGTAATAAAATCGTATTGTAATTTTCAAGTAATTTTTTTTTTCTATTTATATTAATTTTGTTTTGTGTAAAATAACTTGTTTTTGAGAAATGCCTTACATGTAATATATTATTTTTTGCTTGAGCGTGTTAAAAAATGCTTAAAATAAATTATTTGGGGTTTGATATATAGAAAACAAGTGTTAATAAAAGTAATTAATTAGTGGTGCGTCATAATTTAAAGAGGAATATAGTTTTTTTTTTATCATAAAATATTTATATTCATCAAGTTTTCTCAAATGAATCAGACGTAAAATATTGAAGAGATTATTTTACAAAAACATCGTGTGCATAAAACAAATAAAAGAAACGTAGATAAACCATGGATAAATTATGTTTAAATTGAAAACATAAAATGAATGATTTGGCTTTATTTATATATCAAACTTATTTAGGGATGAGTTAAAAAACTGAAAAACCCATTAAATTAAGAAAATCAGAAAAAAAATAACTGAAAAACTAAACTGTGAAAAAAATAGATTAAAATTTTGAAAAAACAAACCGGTTTGGTTTCGGTTTTATAAGCCTGAAATAAAAAAAACCAAACCGAACCCAAACCGAAAAAAACCAGAAAAAAACCGAGCCAAACCAAAAAAAACTGTGCCAAATCTAAAAAAACCGAGTCAAACAGGATTGAACCAATTTTTGTCTAAAAAAACTGAACTGAACCAAAATCAGCCAATTAAACCAGTTTTAATTTTTAATTTTTTAAATTTTAATTTATTTTTTTTAATAAAAACTAAACCAAACAAAAAAATAATCACTCGTGAACTTACTTTAATCTTAATATATACCACAGCACAATTCAATTTTTCTTTTTGACTTTTTACTGAGGAAGAGTGAAAAATCAAAATGAAACAAGAAAGAAAGAAAAAGGGTCCCACCACCACCCCTTTTTTAACGGGCGTGCTGTAATTTCTCGCGGGAAGTGTCGGTCGTTCTTTCGTTATCTAAGGATATTTGGTACATGTAACAAGTATATCAAGTGTTTTTTTTAAAATTATTATTATTATTATTTTAATATTCTTGAATATTTCTTTTAATGCATTAATATAAAAAATAAATTTAAAAAAATAAAAAAATATTATTTTTATACATTTTAAAAAAAATTCACAACCACACTCAAATATACTTTGTATTTTTAAGTTTTGAAGGGTGAATGGAGGCGAGAAATTGACCAGGAGACGAGAGAATGTGGTCATCACTTCCCTTGGATCCTCATTTTTAAGGTGAAGACTGAAGAGTGTTCCACTCTCGTGTCTGGTAGATGAACAGGTGGCTGTTCCTTCTGTCCCTGTTCCCACTTCCCAGATGAAAAAAATAAAGTAAAAATCAGCACAACTCATGTCCTGGAGAATCCAACATTGAAGCCTAATGTGGCATGTGTTTCAATTCCTTTTCAGCAATTTTGGAAATTAGGGTGATATCTTGATGAAGATGGCGGTAATAAAGATGGTTAATTTGTAGTTGTTATACGTGAAAACTGGGAAATGGTTTGGACACTCTGCTTCCTGTTCACATCCATGGGGGCTCAGAATTCACACTTGAAATTACAGCTTAAGGTTGTAAAACCTTAGTATTTCGGGTGCTTGGGATTTTCTCGTGGGAGGTCTGTGCCTGGGGATGGGACAGAAAATTAAAGCTTCATCGTAACGTACGCAAGCATTCCTGTCCTTTCCTCTCCTTCGGTATTTGTCACAACAAAGGAAAATACATAGGAATATGAACAGGAAAAGTCCTTCGGCCTCCTCGCATGGAAGCTCCCTCTCCTTTTTCCATAATAACTTTAAGTAATGCAACTCATTGAAGGAAGAGATATCTTGATCCTTGTGGGAAACAATTAACAGTACTAAAGCAAACAGGTATAAAACAGGAGCCATTCATGTATTTTCCATACAAACCAGCAAGACTAGCAACAGTGCTTGCTTTAATTACTTTTGATTTACTTGTAGTCAACGTGCTCTTTCCACTTCATTCTTCAGGAATCTCTGTCCCATTTTCATTAAATCATCTGTACGTCCATTTCTTTTCATTTATTGGGGTTTTTGGTAGCTATTTAAAAAGAAGCTTTGTCACAAGGTAAATATCTGTACTGGTCTTGCTGTTGGGTTTCTTCACTCATAAGAAATCTGTTGTTGCATCGTTTCTTCATACGTTCAAGACTTTTATTTTCATCTCATTATTGGCTTTGTCAACTGATTTTACAGAAGCTAACTAGAGAGGAGAAATGATGGAGAAGACTACAGCGAAAACTGAAGAAGAAGTTGCTGGTAGAAGCTTATTAGACTTGGTGTTCTCTTGGTCTATCACGGATGTACTTAACAGAGATCTTTACAAAAATCAGGTTTGCATGAATGCATTTTTGTCATGTTTGTGTACGATCCACTTATGATATATGTGTTTTTTTTTTCCCGGTTAAAATCTGTACAAGTTACATTTCTACTGATTAAATTTGGTAAGTTGATTAAAGTGAAATCATTTAGAGACTTCTCCTTGCACGACATTAAGATTTTGCTGAAACAAGATCAATCTTGGCATGAACTTAGACTTGATCCCTCTACTTTTCTTTGGAAAGGCTTCGACCAGTAAGCTAAGAATCCAATGGTTAGTAAAGCAGAACATAAGTTCTTTGAAGATCATTTGTAGTAGCGGTTTCTTTTCATGTTTTTGGAATTTTTAGAATTGACGTAAGATTAATTGACAGCAACTGTAAATGCAGTTGACCGATTTCTATTTTCTTGCATTTGATGTCTGTGGCACTAAATTACTCACCAACAGGTGAAGAAGATACCAGAGACATTCACGTCAACGTCACATTACATGAAGTCATTCATTCCTGCTCTAATCGAGGAAACTCGTGCAGATTTGTGCTCAAACATGATGAAGGTCTCCCAAGCACCTACAAGGGAGATCTTTTCAATTGAAAGATCAAAAGAGTATAAACCTCCCAAAGACTTGTTTTATAAGATGTGGTTGAATAGAATGAGAAAAACTGGAAATGTGAAAGGAATATACGAGCCCGAGGTTGGACATCTCATTGCTTTGACAGATGCAAGACCGAAAGACATTGCTGATTTGAACAGGCCTGGGATAAACTATCTTCTTGCATATGTTCAGAGGCTATCTAATGGGCTGGATGATGACGATAATCATGAAACGTTATGGCTGGATGATGACGATAATAATGAAACGTTATCAATTCTCACATCCAAACCCATTCAATTTGAATTAGAAAACAAGCACAATAAAAGGGAGTCTGTCTTTGCTGGACAAGAGATTCAAAAGAAAAGGAGAGCCACTTTCTTCGTTGTTTACCTAGCAAACATGACGACAAATGTCCGTATATGGAGATCATTGAACTCAGATCTGCAAGGAGGGAACACGAACGTTATCCAGAATGTGCTTGAAACTAGTTCAACTGTAAGAAGGAGAAATCATTGTTCTTTATGTGTATGGAAGTTCTAGTTCTACTGTAATTATTCAGCTGCTTAACTGACAGTTGCTGTGTCTTCTCCTGCAGGATAGCCAAGATTGTTCTCACTGCTTATCTGAAGTGAATAGAAGTGCTGCACTTTCTGGTATGGAAGAAACCATAATCAGCTCTTATAATTTAAATGAATCACAGGAAAATGCAATTGTAAGCTGCATCGGTCTGAGTGAATGCCAGCATCAAAGCACTGTCAAACTAATTTGGGGTCCTCCAGGGACTGGAAAGACAAAGACAGTTGGTTTATTACTGTTTTCTCTTCTTAAATTGAAGTGCAGGACACTTACATGTTCTCCTACCAATATTGCTGTGTTGCAAGTGACATCGGGACTCCTAAAGCTAGTTACAGACTCTCTTGAATATGACACCTATGGACTTGGAGATGTAGTTCTCTTTGGGAATGGGGAGCGAATGAAGATTTCTGAGAATGATGATCTCGAAGATATATTTCTTGACCATCGTGTTGAAGTGCTTTATCATTGCTTTGCCCCGTCAACCGGGTGGAAGCACACTGTAGATTCAATGATAAATTTGCTTGAAGATCCTGGGCATCAGTACCGCAGGTACTTGGAAAACATGAAAAAAGAGAACGAGGGAGGGGATCGGCATGATGGAATGACTGAATTTCAAGAGATGAACAGCAACAAAGAGAAGGATGAAGTGGTCGGTGATCAAAACCAGAAGGGCAGGAACAGCAGGAAAGTTCTGAAGAAAATTCTTTTACAGGCATTGAAAGACAACAAGAAAACTGAAAAACAGAAACAGAAGGTTTCTTATCATCAAGATAAGCTTCCAAGGTGTTTGGGAAAGGGAGATCAATATGGAAAGGAAAACAAGGAAGATAATATTCTCCCGTTCGAGGAATTTGTAAAGAAAAGGTTCAAAATCCTTAGTGAGAAGCTGGACCTTTTAATTGTAGGTTTGTATACGCATTTGCCAACGTCTGTCATTTCATTAGAAGTTGTGAAGAACATGATAAAAGCTCTTGATTCACTCAGCCGCCTGAAAACCTTGTTGAATGGTGTTAGCATTGGAGATGAAGGTTTAAAGCTAGTCCTCAATGATTTCGAAGATGAAGAAAGCAGTGCTTGTCAATTTTCATGGTTGGCCACTAAAAGAAAGGATTGCATTCAGATACTGAATTCACTTCCTCGATCATTTGACGTGCCCAATATTTTTAAAAGTTATCAAGTCAGAAACTTTTGCTTGGAAAATGCATGTCTAGTTTTCTGTACCGCTTCAAGCTCTGCCAAGTTGCACACAAAAGGAATGAAACCGATAAAATTGTTGGTTGTTGATGAAGCTGCGCAGCTTAAAGAATGTGAATCGACCATTCCATTGCAGCTTTCTGGTCTTCGCCATGCCGTTCTTATAGGTGACGAGCGCCAACTTCCTGCCATGGTTCAGAGTCAGGTGATGAGGTTAATCTTTTTTGCATTCCATTTACTGAGTAATTTATAAGATTTAGGTTCTAATGTTTTGCACATAACTTCATCAGATTTCCGAGAAAGCTGAATTCGGGAGGAGCTTGTTCGAGAGATTGGTCATACTGGGACACGAGAAACACCTACTGAATATGCAGTACAGGATGCATCCATCTATAAGCTTATTCCCAAATAAAGAGTTCTATGGTGGGCTAATTCAGGATGCTTCAACTGTCAAAGAAAGAAACTATCAGAAACAATTTCTTCAAGGCAATATGTATGGGCCTTACTCATTTATTAATGTAGCCAGTGGGAAAGAAGAATTCAATAACGGTGGCAGCAAGAAAAATTTGGTGGAGGTTGCTGTAGTTTCAGAGCTAGTTGCAAGCCTTTTTAAAGGTATGCATTTTAGAAATGGTGTTAGGGAAATCATATATATGACAGAGCTATTGGTTTCAATTACTTTTTTGTTGGCAAGCGGGAAAGCGAAAGCCTTCCTTTTCTTTCCATTGCAGAATTTACAAGGGCAAGAAAGAGGATGAGCGTAGGAGTCATATCACCGTACAACGCTCAAGTTTATGCAATTCAAGAAAAAATTGGAAAGACTTACAGTGCACATAGTGATTTTGCAGTAAATATTCGGTCTGTCGATGGATTTCAAGGAGGCGAGGAGGATGTTATAATTATCTCTACTGTCAGATGTAATGCAAACGGAAAAATAGGTTTCCTTGCCGATCGCCAAAGGGTGAATGTGGCATTGACCCGTGCAAGGTATCATTTCCAAATACCAGAAGTCAGCCACTAGCATTGCAAGTTGTTGCAAGTTAATGTGTGTGTATGCATCTATGTATCGATGATTTTGAATAACAATTTTGATGTACTGTCTAATGAAGGCACTGCCTCTGGATATTGGGAAATGGAGCAACTCTTGTCAACAGCGATTCCATTTGGAAGAAATTAGTTACTGATGCCAAGGAACGGGGGTGTTTCTATAATGCCGAAGAGGATAAAAGCTTGTCTAAGGCTATTACGGATGCCTTTTTAGAATCGGCCCAACTTGATGCTCTGCTGAATGTGAATTCTCCACTGTTCAGAAATGCAAGATGGAAGGTATGTGTGCTAATTTTTCTTGTTTCTCGATTTTTTTGCTAGTTCTTATTGTCATGTCTCAAGCTGAATACTACTCGGTGGACTTATCATCTCAATTCTTTTTCCCATTAAAGTTTTGCTTCAGTAACGATTTTCGGAAATCCATTCTGAAAGTGAGAAATGAGGCTCGTCAGGAAGTGATTTCTTTGCTGGCAAAGCTTTCGAGTGGCTGGCGGGAATCTCCTGAAGAGAGAATCATCGTTGTCCGACATGGAACTTCTTCTGAACTGTTAGAACAATACAGAGTCAATGATCTGCTTAAACTGATTTGGACAGTGGATGTAATCAAGGAAAACTCAAACCACACACAAATTCTCAAGGTGTGGGATGTTTTACCATCTCCTGATTTACCAAAACTAGCAAGTCATCTCGATGATGTCTTTGGGAATTATACAGTTGATAAGATGAATCGCTGCAAGCACAAATGTATAGAAGGGTAAGCATTTCTCTATTTTCATTGTACTAGATTCTGGTATTATACATCAACAGTTGCTTTAGTTTGACTTGATCAGCGGTAGGAATCCATTGACAAACCTCAGATTTTCTTTTCTGTTTTATGCAACAAGGGCAGGTCTCAAACCTGACCCGAGACCTCTCCCCTTATTGCTCTTCAAGAAAGAATACAATTAGGCTAAACATCCATTGCTATGCGAAATGATGCCGAATGGGATAGGGCATTCTCTACTATACTTGCTGCTGGCCTGAAGAAAAATAAATAAATTCAATTATCATTTCTGTCCTTTCTGAATTACAGGAATTTGGTTGTTCCAATGAGATGGCCAATGGGTTTCGATGGTGCTGCCGGGAGTAGTATCTCTGAAACTGATCTTGCAGAACTTCTGTCACAACCATTGGCTTCACTTGTTATTAGGGATGAATCAGAAGCATCAGTAACAAGTAGTAGGTATGCAAAACTAAATTTCTGAACAAGTCTCACTGTAGAATATCCTCCGAAAGAACAAAAAGAGAAAGATCAATTCTATGTTGTCTTTATGACCTTCAAATTCTGTCATTGATTCTTGTATGATATCTTGAAATATCAGACAGGCGCCCTGGAGGAACAGGAACCGGAAATATGGATATAGCAGTGGAAGAATGGATTCAAAGCCTAGGTGGTGAAGTGCAAGTACCAATAACTAATGTGGTAAGGACATCTTTACTATAGTCAAATTTATCTTAAAATAAACTCTCTTGTTCTAACGTGTTAGAAAGAAATAAAATTAAGATAGCACTTGATCACTCCTCAGGCTGTTCAACAAGTTCCTGATCAGTGGAGATTGCAGCTCTCTGACTGAAGGAGGAGGTCATATCCATGCACGTTGCCTAGCTATATATTTGTTTGACCATGTCAACCTATGCTAAATTTACTACGTGTGTTGCAAAAAGGTGGTCAAAATTAATGATATGATGTTTTTCCTTTCTTCTATCGTCAATCTATTTAATGTTGATGTTTATATTTTATAAATATGAAATGGAATTATGGAATCAAAGATGATCATATCCTTCAGATGATTTTTGTAGCTAAATTATTTGTGTTACTGAAACGCCTGATTTTTGGCCCGACATTTGTTGGGTTGAATAATAGACATGACATCAAGCCTAATGGTAATTGAAGCTTAGACCGAACAAGAATATTTGCTGCTGCAAAAGCCCAGTATACAGGGATCAGATCCTAGCCCTTTGCATGTACTTAATGCTAATTGAATTTTATTTTATCAAATTAATAATAAATTGAGTGATGAAATATTCCTCCCCGTATAAAAATAAATTATCATCAATTCTAAATATATAAAATATTAAAAGATTAAATAAATAAAAACAAATTGAAGAACCAAAATAAAAAAAATAAAACAGAAAAGCTTTCACTATGCAAATCTATAATGAAAGCAGTTCAATTAAAACACTGATTCCTTTAATTTTTTTTATTATTAATATGAGTGTTTGAATTTGTTTGCGTGTACTTCGACTAATCCTATGGGCTCTGAAATTAAAAACCAAATAAGCTTCTAGTAGCTATCATATTAGCAATTATAAAATTAAACCTTTTAATCTCAAGTTTTTATTATTGATCCACCTATTAGAAGGTTTTTTAAAAAAATTTAATTATATGGCTAAGAGATGAAGAAACACCCGTCGAGAATATATTTTCACTCTCATCTCACTTTCTTAGATATATGCTTTTCGATGTATAATAAATGCATAATGAAAGACTGTTCTTCGTTGAACATAATGATGGAAGGCTTTGGGCTACAAAACCCATGGTTAATATGAACAGTGGAAATCCTTGAATAAAGAATTAAGAAAACTACTTAAGTCTGCAGGTAAACAGTCAATTCATAGTAGAATAATCATTTTACCCTTCAAAAACCAAATGATTGAACACATACTCAAGGGTAAAATAGTATTTTTATATTTTTTTAACAGTGTAATTACGTCCATGTCTATTAAAAAAAACAAGACAACTAATGTCAAGGGGTGTTTTTAAATTTTCATATTTTTTATAAAAATATAATTATCAAATACTTGTTAGGGTCAACTTTTTTTTACTTAAAGTCAAGGGGTATTTTTGGTTTTTTGATATTGATTTTTTTTTTGCAATTATCATATGGAGTTAAGGGTGTTCTGGTTTTGTTATAAATAAACAATGTGGTGGCGCTAGCAAGTGGGAGGTGCCTGCACCTTTTGGACGGAGTATGTGGTGCCTTCTGATTGCCATTGGTCCCCTTTTGGGACAACGTCCAAAGCATCGTGTCACTTTTTACATGGTGGGTCAACATGTGTCAGCCACCATGACATAATGGAGCTCTGATGATAATTTTTTTTCTTCTCCATCTCAAAAGATGTGCTGATCTTGTAAAATTGCAAAGTAATCCTCAATCTTTTAATTATTTTAATTTAATTTATTTATTTATTAATTTCATCCATTAACATTTGATTTTTTATGGGTTTTTTAATGAAACTTGATTTTTATTTTTTTTATTCCTATTTATTTTTCTTTTAATCTTCTTCTTTTTTCTGATTGGATTTTGTTTTTTGATTTAATCTATAATAATTTTATTTTAATTCCTTCTATTGTTGAATTTGATTCTCATTTTTATGATTGTAATTCCTTTTATTTTGAGTTCTCTTCTTAATTTTTTTTTGTAATTCCATCTCTTATTGTTTAATTTTAATGAATTTTTATATCATATTTGATATTTATTTTTTTTATCATGCTTTTAAAACTTAGCATGAGAGTCAATCCCCATCATGTCCCGGGTTACAGGTTGACTGGATTTTTTATTGTGTAAGAAGTAAAAATAATATTAGTTTGATAAAAAAAAATAATGGCAAAAAAATAAAAAATCAACGTGATTTTAGTCTTTCAATTCCAAATACACTTTCATATTCGTGCTATGCAACTTGTTCTTCAAAGTTCAAGAAAGTTAACATCTTAAATGAATTGTAGAAAAATGATGAAAATTAAATTTTAAAGGTAAATCGTAAAGGCTAAAAACGAAAAGAATTTGAGAAAGCCTTAAATGTTGTCGCATCCCTAAAATAGTCCACAAGCTGAGCTTAAATAGATGAAAAATTTGGGCTGAAGCGTAGAATCTCTGCAAATATATTTTGAGCTAAAGCGTTCAACTATCTGCAATTGAAGAAAAAAATTCTAACGTCATTCTTGTTCATGTTCATACTTCACCACATTATTATCATCTGCTCTTCTAGTGAAAATAGTGGTGTTTCCTCTTCAGAGCATGAGGGACATATTACCATCTTTGAGTTGAAATGACTCGCAAGAAGCTGCAGGTTTAAGCTGCATTACCAGAACTGGATGCTGTCATCAGAATACTGTCAAATTAATATGGGATCTTCAAGGAACTGGGAAAACAAAGACTCTTGGTTTCTTGTTATATACACTACTAAGAATGAAATGCAGGATACTTACATGTTCCCTAACCAACATGTCAGTTCGGAAGTGGCAGCCTGTGTCCTGAGATCAGCTGTCGAATTATATGGATATGAACATTATGAGATATGGTCGTATCTGGGAATCGGGAGAGAACGGAGATTGATGGTCCAAATGAGCTTCTTCACATATTTCTCGACCGTCATGCTAACAAACTAGTGGAGTGTTTTTGCCCTTCCGGTTGGGTAACTTCCATGGCATGGTTGCTCGAATATATGAAATAACTTTTACATTTGCTCAAGAAACCAAACCAAAGATCAACAACGAGAGAGCAAACTTCGTGATCAGCAAATAAACTGAATGCAGGTAACATCAAGAACAAATGCGGGAATGTCGTAAGCATTTAGGCCAGGGCACAAGAATTGGAAATCGTAGCAACAACAAATAATTTACTAGCAGGAACTCCGAGGAAAGCACATAGATAATGGAAATTAATCTCCAGAAAACGTTCTTCATCTTTATTGGAACAAACTAAATTATCAGCAACAACACCGGATACATTGAAGTCTCCGAATAACCATCAGCAAAAACACCAGTGAAAGCTGAAAAATATCAGACATGCATACACAGAATTTAGCAGATTGCTGAATGAATTAGTTAGCTTTTAATTAGAATGCAATATCATGACATACCCTGTCTTGTTCTTTTGCTCTGGGTAAAGCTAAAGGAGTTCCGTGTGAATCTCACCCTCCAAAACAAAAGAGGTTTGTGAAATTAATTAGAACAAACATGGCGTTCTTTCTTTTATCCAAAGCGAATATTGTTTTTAGGGATAATAATTTAAACGAAAAAAGAAATTGAAGAATGGATAGAAATATGAAACAAAATATCAAATTCTCATAATCCTCACCTAATTAGCTGTCATCAAGGTCAACCTCGATTCTTGGGATATGAGCGACCTTGGGCCAATCTTCTCCCGTTCCTCTTTGGCACCTTTTGCTTAACCTTGGACAATGTCTGATCTGTAGTTTTTGAAGTTTCTTTAAATTGCTGACGCACTCTGGCAATTCTATAATGCTTGGACAATCTCCGATGATAAATGTTTGTAAGGAGTCCGTAGATCCTTCAAGAAGCTGTTTTGGTAGTGTAATTGTTGTTGTTAACCATCCAAAAAATACAATCCGAAGGGAAAGCGGTTGAATTTTTTTTTCTTTCTCTTCCTCTGTCATCATTAAATTAAGCTTTTCACAATCGCAAACATACAATTCCTCCAGTGCAGTTAGGGATTTCATGCTTTGCGGCAAAGAAATTAGACTTTTACATCCAGCAATAACCAATTTACGAAGACTTCTAAGACCTTGCATATCGTCGCACAAAAATTCGAGATTTTCACATCGAACAATGAATAAAGTTTGAAGACACTCCAAGCACCCAATCCCACCTTCTAGGAACCGCTTCTGATTAGTGACCAGAAATAAAAATCTAAGGTTGATCATGTACCTCATATCTTTGGGCAGCTCTTCTAATCCTTTTGCACCTACAAGCAGAGCTTGCAAATTTTGTAATTTGAAAATGGATTTTGGGAGTCTTTTCATTTTTGACCCAGCAAAACTGAGATATCTCAAATGTTTCAAGGCACCAATCTTCTCAGGCAAAGCTTCAAATTCAGAACCATCCATTAATTCTAAAGACCGCAAATGTTTAAATTCTGACAAGCATTTCTCAAAGTCTGCCTTGCATCTAGGAGCCTCTAGGCCAGTTGCAAAGAGCATTGACCGTACATGAGGTAATTTATTTGTGAACTTGGGAAGAGTTTGATGAAAAAATGAATCAGAGTCGAGAATTGACAAATGACGGGTGGTTTTGGAAATTTGGTGGTTTTGAGAGCTTATGATTGAACACTCATTTTGAGCCAATGATGATGCAAGATCATGCATTAAGTCATGCATTTTAAATAAAGCTCCAAAAATCCAATCCTCGTAATCTTGGAAGAAACATTTTGAGATCAACTCACGCACATAACGCAAGCCAACATCTTCCAAGTTTTCATTTGGATTTGATGATTGAATGAGTCCATGCGCCATCCAAAATTGCACCAATTCAAGATCCGAGAAGAGATGATCTTTTGGAAAAATGGAAGAATAAAGAAAGCATCTTTTCAAGTGAGTCGGCAGTCGTTGATAACTTATCTTCAAAGCAGGTAAAATACCATCTCCCTTCTCCTCCCACTTGTCACTATCTCTCACCGATTTCCACTCTTTTTCATCAGTTTTACCATACAGTTGAGTCCCCAAGTTAATCACTGCCAAAGGAATTTGCTTGCATTTTCCCACTATATCTTTCCCAATTTCAACTAAATTTGGATACAACTCCATTTGCCTTTCCTTGAATGCACACTTGTAAAACAACGACAAACAATCCCTTTGACCCAGAAGAGTTAGGTTGTATGGAGTAACAGTACCCATAATCTCAACAACACGTTGACTACGGGTAGTTACTAAGATTTTACTTCCAAACGCACCTTTTGATAACAGAGGCTTCAACAACAACCATTTTTGAGGATCTTCATTCCAAACATCATCTAAGACAAGCAAGTATTTCCTACCATCCAAAACTGTTAATAGTTTTTGTCTTAGTTCACCCTCATCCAGATTTGCACATATTTCCCCAGTTGCAGATTTAATGATTTTTGGTACCACTAGTTTTAAGGAAAAACTATCGGAAACGCATGCCTCCATTTTCAGTTCGAAATGAGCTTTTACAATTTCATTATCATACACCGATTTGGCAAGAGCAGTCTTCCCCAAGCCTCCCATTCCAACCATCGGAAGGACAAGGGGATGTGCGTCACCATCTCTTAAAGGTTCTACTAAAAGGTTGATGATGCGTTCTGTGTCTCCATCTCTTCCAATAAGACCGAAAAAGCTCTGAAAGGATCGGTTCATCACTATTTCCTCATGCAAGACATTACTATAATCATTAGGATGCTCGTGGAGGTTGAAGTCAGACTTAAGAGATGAAATCTCAGCTAGTCTTTCTATGATGTTCTTTATCTTATGACCCATTCTTAAACGGAATGCAATCATATTAGAACTTAGACCAAGAGAGCGCCGTACCTTGCTGCTGGTGCTGCCCGTAGTTTTCACCACCTGCCTTCGCAAAGTCTCGCACTCAAATTCATCCAGCACGTCCTCCGCATCATACAAGACTTCTCTGAGCGTTTGGAGCCAGAGCCGAATCTTGTCGTTCCTTGATTGTTGCTTCTCCGCATCAGATAGCACTGCGTTGATGGCTGACAATCTCTCTTCAAGACGTGCAAGGTCAGCTTCAAGTCCCCATGCCAAACAAAATTCCTGGACAGCCAAAGAGCCTAACTTCCCTAAAAGGGATTTTGCAATCTCGGCTGCAAAAGATTCTGCCATTTTTTTTCAGTGAAGAGAATTGAGTGAAAGGAGAATTGATTGGTAGAAAAGAGAGTGAGATGAGGGTGAATTCATGTTATACTATATTGAACATTCATGAGAAGTCGATGCCAACTAGCTGATTTTAACTGTAATTATGTTAATACTATATATTTTAGGGCCCATGGGATATATAAAATTACCAAGCTGTCTTGGTTGTCATGGTTGTGCAAATTCTAGGTAGTTTCCTTAATTTGGATTCTTAAATTTCCATCGTTCATATCGACGTTGGCTTTGGTACCCCCAAAGTCTTCCATCATTGTGTTCAAACGAATAACACTATATAATGGTAGGAGATGGAGGAGAGTGTTTCGGCTCACCAGATTTCCGTTGAAAAATGGGTGGCTTGATTGGCGGCGGCGGCGCATGTTATCTTTGACTTGTTGACGCTGTTTCCTTCATCATATAGAATATCTTGTCTGCTTCTTAATACTTTTTTTTTTAGCAGTTATCTTTTTTGCTGAATGGCTTCTGAAGGTAAGAAGAACTTAAATCTATACCATTACAAAAAATGGAGTACTTGATATGTTATTTGGTGTTGTTTCATATAATTTGAGTTAAGATCTCATGGATTTACACTTAGAAAAAGGAGAATTTAGGGACGCAATTGAAAATTTAGTTTAATTGGTAACGTTATTTGGCGTTATACCAAGTGTATTTGAGTTTAGATCTCATTAGTATTGCATTACAAAAAAAAAAAAATTAGTGTCATTCTTATTTATGTTAATAGTTTTTTTTTCTCTTTTTTTGATAGTATATTTATGTTCATGGTTGATCACCACATTCTTGTACTTTCATGATTAGCATTCAAATCCAGCCCCTGTTTGTGTGTCCTAATTCTTTCTATAATGAGCTCGACCTCATTTGCAACCAATATCTTCTATTTTCTTCATACAACATGGAGAGAGTCGTACTATTTACTAATGAAATATGAGACAGCCCCTGGAGGAACATGAAATATGGATTTAGTAATGGAAGAATGGGATCAAAGCCTAGGTGGTGAAGGCCAGTTACTTGACATAATGTGGGAAGAACTTGAAATCTCAGGTTGCTCTACAAGTCGTTGAATGGATGCTGCAGCTGTCCGACTGAAGAAGGAAGGCATCCTTGCATGTTGCATAACTAGCTATATATTTGGTTGACCATGTCAACCTATGCTAAATCTACTGCTTGTGTTGAAGAATGGTAGTCAAAATTAATGATATGATGTTTTTCCTTTCTCGTATCTTGAATCAACTTAGTGTTGATGCTTGTATTTCAGAAAATATGGAATGGAACCGAAGATGATCATATTCCTCTGATGATTTTTCTAGCTAATTTCATTGTGTTATTGCAATGCCTGATTTTGTACCAGTATTAGAACAAGCATGAGGTGATAACAACTAGATGTTAATCAATTTATTAATGAAGGAAATTATCACAAACAGCTTGCTGAGGAAATTAAGGCAGGAGGAATTAAACAAGGTAGATCAGTCTAGCCTCAAGCTGGTTTTTGCAAGCAACTAAACTGTTTGTAAAAGATCTGAGCTGACGGGACCCTGGCGACAAGAAACCACACCAAAGATCAACAACAAGAGAGAAAAATTGAAGAATCAAATAAAAATATGAAACCAAATATGAGAATATTAAACTCTCATAATTCTTACCTAATTCGATGTTACTTCTTCGATGTCATCATCGCCAACCTCGATTTTAGGGATATGAGCGATCTTTGGCCAATCTTTTCCTGTTTCTCTTTGGCACCTTTTGCTCAACCTTGGACAATCTATGATCCAAAGATTTTGAAGTTTGTTTAAATTGCCAAAGCACTCTGGAATTACTCTAATGTTCGGACAGTCTCGGATAATAAATATTCGCAAAGAGTTTGTTGATCCTTGAAGAAACTGGGTTGGTAATGCTATTGTTGCTGGTAATCCTGCCAATAGTACAGTTTGAAGGGAAAGTGGTTGGATCTCTTTCTCTTTTCTTCTCTCTATTCTCATCAAATCAAGGTTTTCACAACTGATAATAAGCAATTTCTCCAATGCGGTTAGGTATGTCATATTTCGTGGAGGAAATCAAGTTATTACATCCATAAATAAACAATTTGATCAAAGATGATCAAGGCCTACACGCGGAAACATGCTGATTTGTTTACTGTAGAGAGATTTCTTCCATTATAAGCTTGAGTTCCCTTTTGAACTCTGAAATTTCGCCTGACAGGTAGAGAAAATACCAGAATAATTCATG
>Ga0325405_1001783_pt1 | contig 22029 bp, 15 predicted proteins | sample PopdelMetagenome_21_FD_205663 | JGI IMG/M metagenome (GOLD analysis project Ga0325405, IMG submission 205663) | Populus deltoides microbial communities from Bellville, Georgia, United States - Xylem-Control-R2 | ecosystem: Host-associated > Plants > Phyllosphere > Stem > Wood/Secondary xylem...
TGTGTGTGTGTTTTTAAGATAGTTTTAAGAAAATTAATCTCAATTAATACATGAACTTTTTTTATATATTTTATTATTGAATAAAAATTAAATCATTAAACTATCAACAAGACTCTATTTGTTGATTCATATATATTTTTATTTTAAAATATATTAAAATTATTTTTTTTAGATTTTTTTATTTGACATTAATACATTAAAATCATAACAAATATTAATTTAATATTTCTTTTAAATTAAATATACTTTTAAAATATTTCAAACAAGCAATACTAAACCCACACTAAATCTCAATCTTCCAAATTAAAAAAAAATCAATAGAGTTTTATTTAATTAATTTCCAAATTAGTTAAAATCACCAAAAACCACTCCATTGTTGTGGCTACTAAAACAATGATTATTATTGTTAGGACTCAACCAAGCCCAAGGGCATAACCCATCAAATAAAACAAAAAAGAAACACAAAAATCCATCCCTACAAAATTCAAAATAAAGATTTCTTCCTTTTTGGCCATTGGTTCCCTGACAAAACAAGGTGAAACAAATTAAAAATCCCTTTTTGTTGTTCTTTTCTCCTTGCAACTAATCAAAGATAATAGATTCCATTGACTGAGTTCATGCAGCATGCACCATGGATATTGTAATTTCTTTAATACATCAACCTCCCCCAAGCTCCAAGTCTCTAAACCCAACACTCAATCTTCTCTTTTTACAGCCTTTTCCTTCATTTTCATCCTTGTTATTTGTAGCAGCCAGGGTCACACTCAGATGGACCCGAGATTTAGCCAGTTCTAAAGGAAAAAAAAAAAAAAACACTCTAAATTCTCACATCAGCACTGTTGTTGCATCTGAGAAAGCTGAACCGGTTGATTGTTTCAGAAAGCACTGATCTTTCTTCTCTTGATATCTTTCTCAGCCCAGATTTTGTTGCTGCTATTGGTAGATATCGTCTCAATAGTCCCATTGGTCTTTTCACTTTCTGAGCTTGAAAAATGCTGGTCAAGCACGTTAACTGGTGTATCAGAGCTTGACACCATGTCAAACTGCGACCTGTATCCATCCATTGCTATTTCTTGCATTGCATTATAGCATTGCAGCAAGTTTTCCTGTAACAAAATTAACATCACATTGCCTTATTAGGTCTTTGACCCCTAATATACCATAATAAGTCAAAAATAAAAAATATATATATATATATATTAATAACTGTAAAGATCTAATTAGGACCAAACTATATCATTGGTCAACCAATGTTCTTTTTCTTACAGGCTGGAAAGCTTAATTACCATCCCATTACAACATTTGTAAATTCTTTTTCTTTTTTATTTTCTTTTCTTTAAGCAGTAAAATTTGATAAAAACTGAAAGGAAAAAAAAAAAGAATCAGAGCGCAATTACTAAAAAATTACCTTATTTACATGTGAACAGTTGGATATGGCTTTTCTAAAGCATAAAAACTGCATAGGAAAAAGTTCATGAGAAGCATAGAGAAGTGCTGATGCAGCAATTAATGATGGCTTGAATTCCAAGAGATTGATATCTGCACAAAAGATATACCAACAGTCAGCTATTAAAATCCAAAAGGAAAGATAGCACCAAGTTTTGCTGATTTCCTTCTGCCTAAAGATGATCTCTGTATGAGAGAATGTACATACCATTTTGAGCATTGAAGATGATCTCACTGGCTCTAGCTTTAAGAGCCTGCCTCAATGGTGGATCTTTAGGTTTAAACAAAGAAATGAAGAAAGAAATGAAAGAGAATGGAGTGATTGATCTCATTCTCCAGTTTAATGCCCCTAGTATCAGCACCTCCATCTTTTGTATCGTTTGTGTGTCAAATACAAAGCCACCATCACCCTACACAAAATGAATAAAAAATAAAATTTTATTTGATAATCAAGATGAAAAATATTATTTTACTCATTCACATATGGAGCTATGATATAGACATTAATATTATCTATGGATACTTGCCTGAATATCAGAAATATAGAATTCTGCCTCCTTCATTTTGGCTGCAAGAGAAACACAAGCAACTGCAAGAAGCCTAAAGAGCCATGGCTTTGGTTGCTGTGATGATTAAACATTGAAAAAATAAAATATCCAGTTGGATCTCAAACGAAAAAAGAAATAGTAAAAAAAAGAATCCATATGAAAATAACTTTTGGGTATTAAAAAAGCAGGATTTTGATTCTTTACAGGAATTCCTTGGCTTGATAAGAGCCTATCAAGGTAATTAACAGCAAGATAGGACAAGGATGGATCGAAGTTGCAAGAAACCTGAGAAGAGTACCACAAGACATAATATGTTAAAGAACCGATCAAGAAATATATATACATATAAAGTTAGCAATGCAAAGAAGTGGGTTGTGCTTTACATTTTGCACACCTACCCTTAAGACTGAAGAGATAGCTTCTCTTCTGAAAGAGCCATCGAAGTCCATCTCTTTGAGGGTGTTCAAGTAGTTCTTAGAAGGCATGTGATCAGACTCAATGGGAAAGAGATCAGAAGGTATTGTGTCAAAGTGAAAGTCATGGGAATTCGCTAGTGGGTTTTCAAGATTGAAATCCATTGATCTGTTTGTAGCTCTGATCAGTATGGGTTTAAAGATAGAGCAAGGAAGATGAAGAGAACTGAAGCAGAAAGACAGTGAGAAATAAAGAGAGGTGACCCTTTTCTTCTTCTTCTTCTTCTTCTTCTTCTTTTTTTTTTAATAGAAGAGAGCTGACCGTTTGTTTCTAAGATGGCTATTAAAATACTAGGAACTACACAATTCACTCGTTATAGGGTTTTTTGTTTGCATTTTGGATTTGGGTATTTTGAGCTATCAGAACGGAAAAAATTTAATTTTGGTAAAATAAAAGGTCTTTTTTTTTTTTACAAACTAATATAGCTTGTGTTTTTCACTGTTTCAAAATAAAGAAGCTGTGATTGATTAAATAAATATAATATTTTGATGTTTTAAAAAAATAATAACCATTTAAATACTAGTAAAAAAGGTTTAATTTCATTATATATTGATGATTTAGAATCATGAGATGGTAAATTGTTACGTTTCAAAACTGTAATGTATATTAATATCATAATTGAGAAATATAATATACTAAAATTATATTATTTCATAAAAAAAATTTCAAACTATATTATTCTGTTGATATTTTTAATTTAGCATGCTAATTTTTTTTTTAAAAAAAATCAATGAATTTGGCAATGCCTCTTTTTTTATATGGTGAAGTGGTTGTAATAGATGGGTTAGTAGCTAAGGTATGTCAGAAGAAAGGATTGGTAGGAGATGTAAAGCAGAAAGACTGGCAACTGGTTTCCCTATTTTTGAACTGCCTTGACTTAGAACTCTTTTCGGTCAATAACATTTGTTAGAATCAATTACTTTTTCATTAAAAATATATATATATATATATATATATATATATATAAGGAAGGAATATTGAGTTTTTTTATATATTTTTTTGAAAAATAGTAATTTTTGGATAGCTGTGTTGCTAGGCAAAGTACTGGAATTTAGAGAGTGTTTGTCATTGCGTTTGTAACTGTGTTTCGTTAAATTTTGAATTTCTGTTTTTTTTTTTTTGCTAAAATTAAGTGTGGTTTGTATTTTTTGGATCGTTTTAATGTGCTGATGTTAAAAATAATTTTTAAAAAATAAAAAAACATCATTGGCATGTATTTCGGCATGAAAAGCTATTTAAAAAGCAACCACAACTACATTGCCAAACACGCTCTAAGTAATACTCTGGAAGCATGAGAAAACTACTTAGTTTTCCCACGCATTTCACTTTCTCATCTTTAATATATTATATTATTATAATTATTATATTATAATAATAATTATTATAATATATTAATATATATTAAAAATTAAATGAAACGCTAAATTGATTTTTTTTATAATTTTTTTCATTTAGTTTAGTTTGTTAATGTTAAATTTCTTTATATTTAATTATTAGACTTTCATGACACGTATCCTGGACTTAGCGGGTTAACTTGGTTTGACGGGTTAACCCAGTTAATTTTGGGTAAACCCGTCAATTGTTTTTTTCTATTTAGTTATCAAACTTTCATGACGCGAATCTCAAGTTTGACGAGTCAACTTGATTTGAAGAGTTAATCCAGTTAATTCAATTTTTTTTTTCTTTTTCTTTATTAGTTTTTTTCTTCCCATTGGTTTTTTTTCTTTGTTTTTTTTTAATTAATCTACTTAATTATCACACTTTTATGACACGACCTTATAGTCAGACCCACATCCAATGCTCTAGGGTTCGGTGTTGCAGCCAGACTCACTTAAACTTAAGTCATGTAAGTTTAATGTTATTATTAATATTATAAATAGTATTCTTAGGTCAAGCGTTGCAGCTAGACCCAAGGCTTTTGGGTATATATTTGCAGAAAGACCTAACACTCTTAGATCTTAGCATTTTTGATATTTTTTATGCAAGAAAAAAAATAACCCGTGGCGTATGCCTTTGTTTTTTTTTCATTTTCTTTTCCTTTTTAAGCCTTTTACTTTGCATAGCACGGTGCAATCCATAGTAAAAAAAGTTTATGCCTTTAGTTTATTTTTTTTGTCTATAGTTTCTTAATATTAAATTTTTTCTGTTTAATTATCAGGCTTTCATGACACGGATCTCAGGTTTGATGGTTTAACCCAGTTTATTCAGATTTTTTTCTTTTTCTTCATTAGTTTTTTCCTTCCTGTAGGTATTTTTCTCTTTGCTTTTTTTCTTTTTAATTAATTTTTTTTAAAAAATTTAGTTCATTAATATTAAATCTTTTTTCTATTTAGTTATCACACTTTCATAACACGAATCCCAAGTTTGACGGGTTAACCTGATTTGGCGAGTTAACCCAATTGATTCATTTTTTTTTCTCATTAGTTTTTTTTATTTCTGTTTTTTATTTCTTTTATTTCTTTTTTAATTAATCTATTTAATTATCACACTTTTATGACACGACCTTGCAGTCAGACCTACATCCAATGCTATTGGGTGTGGTATTGCAGTCAAACCCACTTAAACTTGGGTCATGCAAGTTTAATGTTATTATTAATATTATAAATATTACTCTTAGATTAGACGTTGCAGCCAAACTCAAGACTCTTAGGTATAGCTTTGCAGAAAAACCTAACATTTTTAAATCTTAATTTTTTTTGATATTTTTTATGCAAAATAAATTAATCAGCGTCATCACGCAAGTCATGTAACTAGTTAAATTTTTATTTGTTGCGCCTTTGTTTTTTTTTCATTGTCTTTTCCTTTTTCAGCCTTTTACTTTGAATAGCACGGTGCAATCCACAGTAAAAAATTTATGCCTTGAGTTTATTTTTTTTGTCTATAGTTTCTTAATATTAAATTTTTTATGTTTAATTATCAGGCTTTCATGACACGGATCCCAGGTTTGATGGTTTAACTCAGTTGATTCAGATTTTTTTTCTTTTTCTTCATTAGTTTTTTCCTTCCTATAAGTATTTTCTCTTTACCTTTTCCTTTTTAATTAATTTTTTTTAAATTTAGTTCATTAATATTAAATCTTTTTTCTATTTAGTTATCACACTTTCATGACACGAATCTCAGGTTTGACGGGTTAATCTGATTTGGCGAGTTAGCCCAATTTATTCATATTTTTTTTTCTCATTAGTTTTTTTTAATTAATCTATTTTATTATCACACTTTTATGACACGACCTTACAGCCAGACCTACATCCAATGCTATTGGATATGATATTGTAGTCAAACCCACTTAAACTTGAGTCATGCAAGTTTAATGTTATTATTAATATTATAAATATTACTCTTAGATTAGACGTTGCAGCCAAACCTAAGACTCTTGGGTATAGCTTTGCAGAAAAACCTAACATTTTTAAATCTTAATTTTTTTTGATATTTTTTATGCAAAACAAATTGCGCGGGTCATGTAACTAGTTAAATTTTTATTTGTTGTGCTATATCTATCCAAATTATGCTATTTCTTCTTCCTTTTCTTCTTTTTTTTGTTATAAATTTCTTTTTCTTTTTCTTTTTTAACTATAGTAGTTTACAAATTGTTTTTTAATGTGCTATTTTAAAAAAAATCTAAAAATCCTTTTTTTTTTTATGATTCTAAACACTCGTATGAAATTGTGTTATTTCAAAGTTTTTTTATAATCACTTTTTTGTCTTAAAGAAAATCAAATTACTATTTTTTAGGGTTTTTTTTATGGTTTTAATGTGTTGATATTAAAAATAAAAAATAAAATTTTAAAAAATATTATTTTAATTTATTTTTAATTGAAAAATACTCTGTATAATAATACCAAATACATTATTATACATATTTGGCATTGTGTTTATAATTGTATTTTAAAAGTGTAATTAAATTTAAAAAACATTAAATTAATTTTTTTTTAATTTTAGTTGATGTTTAGGGACTGTTTGGGTTAATAGTTGCGTTTTACATTTATTACGTGGTACAACCCTCATCTGTGTAAAACACAAGTATCGAAAGCATAATTTTCATGTTTCTGTTGATGTTTTTTTTTACTTTTAGTGATGCATCTCATTACTAAAGGCAAACACACCAATTAAAAGAATTCTTGTGAATGTGATAATAATTATTTTTTAAATAGTTTTTTATTAAAAAATTATTAAAATAATAATTTTTTATTTATTTTTATCATTAACACATTAAAACTATTTAAAAAAATTTAAAAAAAATTAATTTGAAAAAAAATATAAAATTTCAATAAAAAAACAATTTAAAATTTACTCTTAGACACCCCCTTGAAATTTATGAGGGTCTGTTTATTTTTGTATTTTAAAGATACTTTTAAAAAAATTTGAGATTTTTTTATTTTAAATTAATATTTTTTGATATTTTCAAATTTTTTGATGTATTTATATTAAAAATATATTTTTTAATATATTATTTTATTATATTTTTAAATAAAAATTACTTTTTAAAAAAACAGGTGTACACTGTTTGGAAGGTGCATCACCTGCAAATGCCAAAAGGAGTTTCCCATTCTTCCAAGCCTGTTATAAATGCATCCAGCTCAAACTACAGAAATTGCACGGATGAACATTTCTACATTTGATGTAACTAGTTTCTGTTTACTGTTGCAGTTTATCCTTGTTTTATTATTTTTAAAAAATAAATTTTACTTTAAATAAATTTTTTCATGTTTTTAAATCGTTTTTAATGTTATGATGATAAAAATAAATTTTTAAAAATTAAAAATATATTATTTTAATATATTTTTAAATAAAAAATACTTTAAAATATAGCATCCTCTCACACACTGAACAGACAATAAAAGCAAAGAAAAGTCTGTCAATTGGAGTAAATTAACTGTAAATCCATCACAAAAGTATGAGGTCTGGACATTCAAACAGCGTATCAAACGTTCCCAAAAAATTATGAGACAATAAACCAATATGACCCCACCAAATTAAGTTGGGTGTTCCCAAAAATATGATTTAATTTTTTAGGATTTAATTTTTTTAATTTGATGGTAAAAAGTGTTGATTGACTCATAGTTTCTAAACTCAATTCTCTTAATTAACCTGGATTAATTTAATTTTATTTATTTAATAAAAAATTAATAGATTTTAAGTTGATTTTTTCTTGGTTAACTATACTGTAGGTAAATTCTTTTTTTATTTTTATCAAAACTCAATCCAGCTTAGAACTTAATTCACCTACATCACTACTCAACCTGCCAAATCGAGTGGAATCAACCCGCCACATAGAGTTTGAGTCTCAAACCGATGACTAAACTAACTTGCTAACTCCTGTAAATTATAATATATATTATAAACAAAAATAAATAAAACCATTTTTCTTCTCTGTAATTATTTCCTTTCCCATCATACCAAAAATTATTGACTTGAGGTAGATTTGACAGAAATTTTTAATGGACTCGGTTGATTCAAGATGAACGAGTTTGGCGTTGAACTTAGGCTACCCTCATGGGATCCTCAAATTGACAGGGAACAAAGGGCTCTCTACAAGATAAAAGATAAAGAAAGACAAAAATCATCAATACTAATTGACCAGCCACTTACCACCATGTCCTCAAAATCCTCCATTCACATGTACATATGTTACAACATTAGACATCTCTAACTCTCGAGGGTATAATTTAACTGATCAGCCTTGAATTTACTCTTTAAAAATTATCAGTTTGAGTCTCACAAATCTCAGAATTACTGAAAACTTACATCATCATTAATTTTAGGACCCATGAAATTATTCTCAAATTGACATGGAACAAAGAGTTCTTTACAAGATAAAGATAAAGAAATACAAAAATCATCAATACCAATTGACCAGCCACTTACCACCATGTCCTCAAAATCCTCCATTCACATGTATATATGTTACAATATTATATATTAATAACTCTCACGGTGTAATTCAACTGGTCAGTCTTGAATTTACTTTTTAAAGATCACCAGTTCGAGTTCTATGAATCTCAGAATCACTAGAAGCTTGCATGGTCGAGATAAGTTTCTAGTAATTCCACAAACTGGTCCAGATACCCACGTTGATAATAATAAAAAAAAAACTATACATCAATGCAAGGACAATGACAAAGTTTGAAATGTTTTGCCTCTTCACACCAAACCATACAACTACTCTACTTAAAAGTCATAAAAAAATGTGACCATTGCCACAGCTAATATATGCACTAAAGAACTCAAAGGGCTCCAGAACATTTGACATTGTCTGGACTCTTTCAAATGTTAGTGGCAGTTTGACAGCTCGTTTTCTTGGCCTAGGTATTGAATGAATTGATGTCTTCTCATCTTACAAGTAGAAAAGACTGTCAATAGGACAAAGCTAGTATTTTTTAAGCATTTATAGATGTAGGAAATTTATTATTCAACATATATAGTTGCTTAAAGTGGAGGTCCATGATGGAAAGGGAGTCCTCCTCAGTTGAAAACCTTAGTGGTAAGTTTAATTACTTTGAATGTTTTATCACCACTATATTATATTTCATTGATTTTTTACAACATTATAGTCAACAATTAGAAGTTTTGGTATTAAAAAACAATACCAAGATTGGCTAATGAGTTGTAAGTCCATTGGCACGGGGATTTTCCCTATTTTAAAAGATTTCCGAGTTCAAAACTTGTCTTCTAATTGGTAAAACAACAAGAGTTAAAATAGAAGAATACCTTTTTTTTCTTTTTCCACTTGGAAACATACATACATAGGAAGAAAATTATCCAGTCTAGTAAACATAAACTAGATTTTAAAATTATTAGGGTTGAACCAGCGATTCCATGTTTCACTCATTGTAATAGATATAATATTATTTATGTTGAGGGATCATTGATACATTAGAAATAATAAACTATTAGAAATAAAAAATATATATAGTCTATCATGCTCAAGTGTTTTAGATGGAAAAAAAAAATAGTGATTTCAAATTAAATTCTACCATTTCACTTGATGTGAAGAAGTAAAGAGGAGACGCTCTGCACCTCTGATAGGTCGAGAAAATAAAGGAAGAGATAGAAGATTATGAGGAATTTCCAATTAAGATATTATTATACTCAGGACAAGTAATTTAATTCATCAGGTTTATGTTTGTTTTCTAAAAGTTATCGGTTGAAATCCTACAAATTTTAAAGCTATTGGAGATTTACATGCAGGTCGTTAACTTCAGGACTTGTGGGATTAGTCGAAATACATGCAAGCTAATTCGGACACCCATATTAATAATAAAAAAAAGAATTTTCATTAAACTTATGTCATATTAAAGTTTAAAGATATCTTCTTAGATATAACCATAAATCATAGATTAACGTCAACCAACATGCTCATGCTCAAGAGGATGAGCATGTTGTTGGACTTTTTACTACTTACAGAAGAAGCAGAAGCTGTATTAAAGAGGTGGGAAAAAAGATGATCGATAGAAGATTTTTTTTTTTCTAGGGTTGTACTATGGGCCTACTGCCATAATAAGGAATGGGGCTAACCAAGAGCTACTTTCCTTACATCTAGTTAGTTTTTTCACCAGTTTTCTCTAGACAGTGGACCGATTTTTGAATAAATGGTTAGACTAATTGTTCAATGGAGTTAATATGTGTACCAAAGGCTTTAGCAATTAGCAAATCTCACTCTGAGATATATCTACACCAGCATGTGTATGTCATGAGCAATTTATATTTTGGACATTTTCTCCGATCAATCTGTCATCAAGTGCTGAAGTGTGACTTTATATTCATAATTCTTTGATATATTTTCTTGGCCTTTTTATTATGAAAATGACCTTCAACATACAAAATATGTTAAAAATTAATTTTAAAATTTTCTGTCAATTATAAATTCATGCTGGAAGTCGCAAATAGCTGTCTAATTGAACCTTGTGTGTACTTATCAAAAGAAAAAAAATTAATTTTTTTTTGAGGATTCCGAGAAATCTTTTAATGGGTATTTAATTTAATTTTTTTTGGTGTTTCAATTACTTTCCGGTATAAAATCTTTCATGGTTTAATAAATTTACTCTCAAAACTTACCGAGGACATAGCTTTCATAAGAAGTGGTCAAAAGGAATATTTGGAAAACATATGAATATAATTACCTGATTTCAAGAGTCAATGACATGTTGTCCAAAAAATCCAAGGCATAAAAAGCATTGGTCGACTGATTTACCTCTTGTTTCTTTTCCCCCCAACATCTCTTTTCACTCAAAACATTTGCTAAATCATTTCTCAACTATGACAACAACACGGGCAAGAAGACCTCAAGGCAAATGATACTCAAGTCTTCTTCTTTTTCCTCCTCCTTTTGACATTGGATGAGCAGCTAGCTCGTGACTTGGACCTAAGATCTTTACATCAAATCATTCTGTATTAAATACTCTAAATTTGGGTCCTTTTTCAAGCACTATTTCACACTTATAATTAAATGGGAACACAAGCTACAATAGTCTCGTCCTATGAAAGCCATATGAATCGCATATGTGGTCAATGTTAAGTGGGTTAGGCACTCTCAATTCTCAATTTCACCTGCTCTTGAAATGATTCACCAATCCATTGATTTAATGCTTTAACCATCTCCTTTTAATGTATGAAACCCACAAGGAAGCTTGTTCCCTTGATCTTCTTTGCAAGCCCGACATCCATGCAGAAAATTGTCTTAAAACCTGTACCAGAACTGCAGGCAAATTAAGGACCAGTCAATTTAGGCTAGATTGAAAGAAGATTTTTTTAAAACTCGGGTATTAAAACTTGACTATCAACTTGTTATTATTTTTTTAAATTTTTTTTTTATTAAAATAATGTTATTTTGATTTAATTTAAACCGACATCGAGATAAATTTTAAAACTATGATATGCATGTTGATATTTTTATTAACCCGAGTCGATCTAATTAACCCGTGATCTGGGTTGATCTCAAATTGGATTTTAAAACATGATGTAGATAAAGGAAAGAAAATGTTGATATTATCAAAGAATTAAAAATTACATGTAAGGTAGTAGTTACATACCATGATGGCCGTGATCATTCCTAGAATATATATATATATATTGACATGAAGGTTTGTCCATGGTTTCAAAGAGGCCCTTTGTCCTGGTCATGGGTGTAAAGTTGTGGAAAATTCTAAAGTTTGTGTTAATTAAATGCATGAAAATCTAGGCCCTACGCATGCTGATAATTAATTCGTAGGGCACGATAATTGGATAACAATGTAAGCATCAAGAGGTAGATTTTTCACGTTCCTTTGGAAAGTAATTATGTATTAGTTAGGCCATTATGCAATGTAGTAGGACAACTACTGTCTAATTTATTACTTTCACCAAAATTATTTGCGAGGCATTTATTATTTAAATTCAGAAGTTGCCATCATGGGTACGATAAATTGACGAAATTAAATCAATTATAATGTCCTCACTTCCCGCCCCTACCACCTAACTCACAAGCAATGAACCTCACTGCTTCAGAGAACGAATACATCTGGGGCATATTAATTATGATGATGTTATAAGATATGATGTCGTTATATAAATCACACACACCCTTCACTTTATGAAATGATGGGATCTATATATATATATAAGTTTATGGTTGGTAATGGAAAATATTTTTATAAAATACTTTTTCATTAAAAATATATATTTTTTCCAGATTTATTCTTAAATTTTTTATATCAATACATTAAAAATAACATAAAAATATCTATTTAATATTTTTTCAGTGAAAAATAATTTTAAAAAATGGATTAAACCATCAAAATTAACTTAATATAATAGAGCTATCAGTTTTGACAAGATCAGTTTGGATGCAACAATCTTGGTCATATTAATCTTTTAGGTGGCACATGGCTGCCTGAATTTAGGTTTTAATTGAAAGAAATTAAAATCTGGGGGTTGAATTGTAATTTTATTGAGTTACTTTGGTCAAATCAGAGACTTAATTGCATAAATATTGAAGTTTGATAAGCAATTAAAGACTTGATTGAAGAAATCCAAAACCAATTAGCAAATCAAAAAAGATGCGAGAAAGCAAGAGTTGAAATTGATCAAATCAGGGGTCATATTGAAGAAATTGAAAGTTAGTTAATAAATCAAGAGTTAAAATACAATTTCAAAACTAAGGACTAAAATGAAACAGGATGTCAACTTTGGGGCTGCAATTAAGTTTTACAGGGGTGGAATTTCATGAAATTAAAAGTTTGGAAGGCAATTATGGATGCAATTAAAAGTAAGTGGAAAAACATGAACTAAATTAAAGTTTGCCAAAATTCCAAGTTAAAAAACTCTAATTTTAGGGTTTAGCCTAGACGATGTATCATTCGACCATTGTTTAGCTTCTTCTTCGGCAATTTTAGCTGATCGAGTAAGCACCTTTACGCAAATGAATATGACGTTTCTGAACACCTCTAGAGCTGTAACTACCATCATTCAACTAAGAAACACCTTCTCTACAAAGATCAGTTGTTTTCACCAACCGTTTACATCCCATTTTTTTCAATGAACTCAACAATATCTTATCCTTGATCAACCATCACTATATTGGCAGATTCTGAGCTAATCAAGTTAAAACCTTCAAGTGAATGGATGTGGAACTGCAAGCCTCCAAATCGAGTGTGGTTGGATCCAAACGAAAGTTATTTGCCCTCTCTACCAACTTCAGGTAGTCTTCAACGACGATGATATTAGAATTGTTCTGACAAAGCCTCAAAAGTGGGTAACTCAGTCATCGATGACTATGATACCCATTTCATAAAACCACTAATCTTTTTTCATGTGTTCACACTTCAAGCCTTCTCAGTGGGTTCTTATCAAAGATTGACCATGTTTTTGCTAAAGTGTTTTTATTTATTTATTTAAGGGTGTGTTTGACAAATACTTCTTTAGGCCTGTTTGACATTTTTATTATAAAGAAAAATGGATTTTTGCAAAATAAAGCATAAAAAATAATAAAAAAATACCTTTTTTAGCATATGGCCAAAAATCCATAAAATTTTTAGAGCATTTTTTTAAAAATAAATCTAAAATACTTTGGTATGTTCTAAAAAAAATTATATTACATGGATTTTACAACAAGTTTGTAAAATCTCAAAGGATTTTTGTTTATATTTTAAAAATATTAAAAAAAATTATCGGCAAGAAAATATTATTTATTTAAGAATAAAAAAACCTAAAAGAAATTAATATCTAAAATATTATTAGGGATAATAATTACACACTTTAATGCTATTGATCTGATGCATCAGGAAGATGATAGTGAGACTGAGAGTAGTACTGCTGACACTTCTGATGCTGCAAATGAAGAGAAGGATGCATCTGTAAAATGCGGAGATTTGGCAAATTTGGTGTTCTTTGAAGATGTGTTTAGTTCTTCACATGGCAACCGAGATTTGAAACTCAATAAAACAGCTGCTTCTGATGTTGCTGTTAAAATTCTGCTTCTGAAAATATTGCACAGTCGATTTACGACTACGAGATTCCAACACAACAACGAAAACTTATACCCAAAAGCAGCGTGTAGGATGTGAAGCCCCGTCAGGAAAGGAAAAGGGCCCATTTGGAGAGAAGGGCCCAATAAACTCCAATGTTGAGACATCACATCAAAACCCGGTTCATGAATTCATGCCTCTTGACAGTCCTCACTTAACAAAGGGCCAACTCTATAGTGTAGTCGTCACCACAAGCAACCAGCCTTCATTACATCCTATGATCTCACAGAGAAGGAAGAGGAAGGTTAGAGTCTTTCTGTCAACTGACAGCTTTAAACAAGCTATGGTAGACACGGTAGAGGATGGTTCAATCTCGTTTGACTCTGGAATCAAACAAGGCAACGCTCGTTACACTCACCTTCGTGACGTGCATGACCAAAAACAAATTGTGAATGATGATGAAGTCCAAGAGATGTTAAATGATGAAGTTCAAGGTTCTAGGCTTTCAAAATACAGACAATCTGGCAGTTCTAACTGCTGACATTACAAAGCAATTGGATAGGGAGCATGGTGATTGGGCTGCGAATCAGTAGTTGCAGGTCTACCTTTACCTTGGTAAGGATTAAATCTCCTTATTTATGCAAATTTTCTTTTGGAATAGTTGTGGATTAGGCATGTCTGCTAAGAGGGTGGCTGTTAAAAAGATGATTTTGCACCACAACATTGATATTTGCATCCTTTTGGAAACTAAGCGGAGAATATGTACACCTAGTATAGTTTATGCAATGTGGAATGATCCTAATGTAAAGTGGCACTCGGTGGACTCTGTTAAAAATGCTGGTGGGATTCTGGTAATATGGTATGAGGAAAACTTTAAGGTTGACAATATAGAGTGCAGTGGGCAATGGAATGCAATTTTTGGTAGTCATGTCAAAACAAATTTTGCCTGTGCAGTTATTGGTGTATATGCAGGGTGTTTAGTTGCTGAGAGGCGCGTTTTATGGGGGAAGATTAGTAGTTTACAAGTAGCCATTGCAATTCCTCTGTTTATCGTAGGGGATTTCTATGAAAATTTGCATGGTGATAGAAGTAGTGCTTACTTGAACGCGGTTGGCTCAAAGGATTTTCATTGTTTTATTTCTCACTGCAATCTTGTAGAGTACCCTTTAAATGGTCATCGCTACACTAGATTTCGAGGGGAATCTATGAGTCATATTGATAAGGCCTTAGCAGCTCTAGAGTGTCATTTACAATTCCCAGACTTGCTTTATTACGTTACCCCAGGGGCTTGTCGGATCACTATCGGATGCTTCTAGGATTACATAACAAGATTTGGGGGTGAAAGTCATTCCGGTTTCTAAACTGTTGGGCTGATCAACCATAATTTGTAAAGATTCTTCATGAATTATGGGATGACTGTTGCAGATTTAGAACGGTCAGGAAGATTAGTTGTTTGATCTCCAGATTTTGACTGTGGAACAAGACTGAACTTAGAAACCAGGATACAAGAATGATATAGCTTCAATAAGCAATTGCTCAACTAGAAAGGGCAGGGGAGAACAGACAACTCACGCAACAAGAGCTCACAGAATTGCATAGACTAAATTCTGAATATTGGGAAGTTAGTAAATGTGCAGAGGCCATTTGGAGGCAAAAATCAAGATAAAACTGGTGCAAATTAGGTGATAAGAACACCAAGTTCTTTCATTTGGCATCTAGTATGAGGAGAAGTTGGAACCACATAACACAAATAAGGCATCATGGGGTCACCTAAAACACTCCAACAGACATCAAGGCAACTGCAGTTTCACACTTCTCAGACCTCTTCAAAAAGGGAGACTAGTCAGGGCAATTATGGGGTATGAGGGGTTCGATACTCTGACTTCAAAACAGGTCTGTGAACTGGAAAAGGATTTCATTAAGGAACAAAAAAGGTTTAGAGAAATTGTTTGATTAGTTAGTATAAAATGAATTATAGTTGGGATTTTAATTAATGATCCCCCTTAATCTAATAGCATTCTACTTAGGATTCCATCTTCAAACTTCAAAATCTCGAATGCAATAAATTAATTATATTCTCTAATTAAGTTTATATGACTATATATGTGTAGGAAAAGATTAATGTTAGTTAATTATGGACATTGATTGAAGCTGGGAGACAAAAAAAGCTAGTGATACCAGAAGAAACCAAACAGCTTGGAGTATTTCATAACTTCGAAATGTCTTTGAAGAACGTTCCATTAATGTTTTTGGATTGCTTCAAGGTTGCCCCTTCTCGTACACCTCTCCTTTTCATTTATTTATTTACACACATTTACCATCTTTCCTTTTCTTTTTCTTGCTAGGTGTCTTCTTCTTTGACGAAAACAATGGACTCTCTCTCTCTCTCTCTCTCTCTCTCTCTCTCTCTCTCTCTCTTCTCTGTATTGATGCAAGAGAAGGTCTAAAGAACTCAAAACATATCCATTTTTCACTCATTGAAATACTCATTTGTTCCCACTCTTTTTTGCTTTTCTTCCACCCTCTCTTTACATATCGAATTGTTGATATATATGTTGAATATGTGCAGAAACATTGTTATAGTATTGCGAATTGAGAGGCAGGGTGAGGTGTGAGAAAAGGAGAGAGAGAGAGATGGAGAGTAAAAGACACATGCAATTGCATGATTAGTGCAAGCTCCACGCCTTGCCCTCATGCAGATAGCCCCATCATTATATTTATAAAGTTTATCAAAAAGGACACGAGTTGAGAGTCCAGACTTGTAGTTGCATACTTGCATAGAAGTCCAGAACTCGAAGCCCATTACTGGCGGAAGCCATTGTTAACCTCTTGGCATGATTAGCATTTAGCATAGCCTCGCCAACCATTAATCTCCAAGCCTTCACTCGTCTCTCTCACCGCTCAACATAGGTTATCATTAATTTGAGCATGGTTCTTAGTCACCAAGACCCATATGCTGACCTAATTACAGTTATTTGGGTAATAGAACAAGTTTGAAAATGGATAAATATTGCCGCTTGAGCAACCACCAAGAGGCATTCCTTGCGTAAAGACTCCTAGCCATTTTTCTTCTAGCAAATCTCTGTTTTAAATCTCGGAAAAAGGAGGTGGAAAATTAGAATGGGAGGAAAGCTGCGTGCCCCTATTATATCATCCAGACCCCATGGATCTCCTATAAAATAAAAGGATTAAAATAAATATAAGCATTAATTTATAATAAATTTGGTTGGGATGGAATTACGTAATAATGAAGGTCGAAAGACACAAAGACTTCTGTTTCTACCAGGAAAACTCATGGAATGGATGCCCTAAATCCCCTCTAATCCAATGCATTTCATTTTATATATAGTGAGAATAAAATGAATCTCTAAACATGTGGTTTAGAGCCTATTGGGTATTTTCTAAGTGTTTTCAAAGAGAAGCAATATCTATAAACATGTGGTCGTGTGGCACAATACTAGCTTAGGTGTCTTATCTAGTACAGTGGTGGTCGTCATAGTTTTAACCGCATTCTTACATCACCGAACCATTCACTATATCATCCAGAACACTCACTTTCCTGTGCCAAAAATCCTCAGTCCATGGCTTCCACTACTCTCTCCCCTGCCACTCCCTCACAGGTAAAAAGAAGAGAAAAGAAAATGGAAAAAATCCCATCAAATAATGATTATCCTTGAACTTAATTTCTTTCTCTTAGACTTTTTCGATTAAATTATGTGTTTGTTTGTTATGTGTATTAGCTATGCTCTAGCAAGAGTGGCATGTTCTCTCCTACAGATGCAGCGTTTGTGAAACCAGCAAGGACAAATATGGTGACAAAAGAGAAAGGAATGAGAATTGCATGTCAGGCTACAAGTATTCCTGCTGATGATGGAGTGCCTGACATGGGTAAGAGGCAGCTTATGAATCTGCTTCTTTTGGGTGCTCTTTCACTCCCCACTGCTGGCATGTTGATTCCTTATACTTATTTCTTTGTCCCTGCTGGGTAAGAAATGCCATCTCCTCCTCTTCTTCTTGAATGATAGGTTCAATTTATCATGGAAAGTACAAGCTTAATTGATAAGTTATTCAATGGAAAACTTGATCCTTTTAAAGCCACTCTTCCTAAAATTCTAGTTCCACTGATCATCTTAAGAAGTAAAGAGTAACAAATTCCCCATTTTGTGTTTAAGTTTATAAATTACTTCTTTGTTATTAATCTTGTCAGCTAACAAGTTCTAAATTGGCCATTCACTACTGCTGTAGTTCATTTGTTTAGGTATTAAATTGCTGGCCATTAGGAACGATAATATACATCGTTCCATTGGGACTTTGCTAAACACAAATTACTTTTCCTTGCTGTAATTGGAAAATCTTAACAGACTAGGAGGTGGTGGTGGCGGTACCGTTGCCAAGGATGCCCTTGGAAATGATATCGTTGTAGAGCAATGGCTTAAGACTCATGGCCCTGGAGACCGAACCCTTTCTCAAGGATTGAAGGTACTGGCAGCTTCTTTTTTTCTCTCCTGAAGCACATGTTTTTTTATTCCATTTCCCTATCTTATTAAAAGAGTTCATTTACTACGGAAAAGGAACAACAAGGTTTATTGTTTTCTTATCAAATTATCACTATTGTATTTATTTAGTGTCTTAGTATAAACATATTTAATTGGAGAGACAAGGTAAAAATATAAAATAAATGTTTCTGAAACAATTTAAAATGAATTTTTATACTGTTATTGTAAACATTTTTGTTATATTATGTGCCAATTGCTTGTAGTGATCTTTATGACGGTGTACATTTTCCTCAATCATGTTTTCCTTCCAATCTTAAATCATATTTTCCACTTAATAATTCGAAAGAAAATATAACATTCATGCCTTTTATTTTCTTGCAAGATTTTATTAGAAGTTGCAATTTATGGTAAAGAGATGTTTGTGTGAATTCAACCGTCGTTCTCACACTTCTACAAGGGCCTGTAAAATTTTGTTAAACTAAATCATTTTCTTGCCTTTTCAACACAATTTTCATTAATGGCTAATCTGTTTGGTGCTCAAACGTTCTTTGAGATAAGCTTTAGATATTCTGAAGTAACTTGTAATAATGAAAATTATTTGGATTCTTTTGTGGACTTCAGGGTGATCCAACCTACCTTGTTGTTGAGAAAGATAGAACTCTTGCAACATATGGAATTAATGCTGTGTGCACACATCTTGGGTGTGTTGTGCCATGGAACCAGGCCGAGAAGAAGTTCATCTGCCCCTGCCACGGATCCCAGTACAATGACCAAGGAAGAGTTGTCCGAGGGCCAGCTCCCCTGGTAAGTCAAACAGAATTTTCCCAGCGGATTAGTTACTTTATCTTAGATCATGAAAGAACGACAAAAGTTGTTCTAGATCAACAATTATTAACAGTTTACTTGATTTTTGATTTCACACTTATCAATATCCAACTTCAATTTTACTTCTCGGCACAGTCATTGGCATTGGCTCACTGCGACGTAGACGACGGCAAGGTGGTCTTTGTTCCATGGGTCGAAACAGATTTCAGAACCGGAGATGATCCATGGTGGACTTAAGTCACTTGTTAAATGAATCACCATATATTTCATATATTCAAGTTGTGAACTGGTTTGTTTCGCAACAGAGCCAAAACATCCTATGTCATAGAGCATGCTATGTGAATATGAGCTCATGATCAGATGTAAGGATAACAATATAGTTTAAAAATGGATAATCTTGTGATGTTAGGTAATCTATTCCTTGTACCTAATTCTCTTGCATGGTCTTGGATGTCCTTAGCCTCGAGGTAATGGCAGTCACACATTATCTGTAGCTGCCATACATGCCAACGATCAACTTCCCTCCAGCAACCACGCGGCTTTCATCAGTAAGGGTGGCCTCCACTGCAAATCTCAGCACGTATACTCACCGACGATTTTGTGGGTCATATAAACCCAGTCGGTTGAGTTCACTCAGTCTAGTAGTTTTAGTTTCAGCAATCCAGTGTTACCCAACCTGCATTGGGCATGCGGGTTTAATCGAAAGAATACCAATGTAAACTGTTCAGGCACCACAATTTCAAACCGTCGGACCGAATGTGGCTCTGGAGATTGCCAATATCATGAACCTGGGACCATAATCGGAGGAATTTGAACCTGGGACCTCAACCCATAGTTATCAAACCCGGTCTAAAAAGATGAAAACTGGGATTTTTATTAAAAAAAATCGCAAGAGTTTCTTGTTCGCATCCTTCCTTAGATTCAGAGCTAGTAGTTAACATGGTGAACAAATCCACTTACAATTAATCCAAGCTAGTGAGCTGTCTGTATAAAATATTCTTGAAAGTTAAGATATCTCTGTACAAAATCTATATTGTGATCATCATAACATTGATGGGATATTTGACTTGAGCTATTTTATGAACTTTTCACACTCCAAACAATGGAAATCGACATGTGTGTTGCCTTCCTTCTTTTTATTTATTAGAGGGAAAACACTTTTTTAATGATAGATAAAGAAAATATGAAAGGTCCCACCTTCTTAACCATGGAAATTTTATATGAAATTCATATTTAAAACTAGTCATTGATGGTTGATTTCCACGGGTTTTATTTTGGTATTTTTTCTCATACTTCACCAATTTAGTTCAATTTGTTGCAGTGCTAAGTTGTATATGTTTGCAGTAGCTATTGGAAAGAAAACAATTATGGCAACACTCGACGACAGGGTAGCTCCTGCTAAGCTTGAGGTTTGTAAATTCTATGTTCTTGAAGAAGTTTCATTGATGTTAGGAGGAAACTTTGCATCTAGGTATTGTCTATGTTCTTAAAGAAATTTCTGGTATGCTAATATTTGTGCGGTTTATGCAGGGAAAGTATGCTGCTGTGCTCTTATTTGGCATCTCGGAATTGGTTGCCTAGTTTCTTGGAATAGTATGCTCACAAGTGAAGATTATAATGCTTGCATTTTCCCGGTATTTCCCACCTCCATTTCTTGCAATGTTTTGCTGGTTTCAGATTTTCTTAGTGATTTTTTTATATTGTTTTTCTGTTGATGCTTCGATTTGAATATTTATTGAACCAACTTCTAAAAACTGGAGTCGATTAATTCCTAGTTCTTTAAAATTTGAGTTCTTTATTGACGACGTGGAACACAAATCCGGTTTAAGCTAAATTATTTTCATTACAATACTTACTTATTGTTAATTAAGAATTTTCAGGACTTATTAGTTTTATTTAATTAGGGTTAGTTTATTAGCAAGTTCGTAATAATTCTATGGTTTTGTTTTTTTTTTATATATATATTTAGTATTGTTAGCATTTTTGAATCTTTGTATATAAAGGTTATAATAGTCTTCTAGCAAGAAAACTTTTGATGAACAAAAATTGAGCATTTTGAAAAATTGATAGGCATATAAACTCAAAAGATATTTGATCGTGCTAAATAGTTTATCTAATTAAAAACAAGTATAATTTTTCATTTAATCATTTGATGAATTTTAAATTTGTGTAAGAAATTTTACAAGCTCAATTATATCATGAATCTGCCAACTATAACCACCCAAAGTCAAGGAGGCCTTCAACTTCGACTAGAAAATGTTGTTTTGCCTTTTTATTATTTTCCTATTTAATTTTATATTTTCAGCCTTTATTGCTTCCAATTTGTCTAGGGATTCCTTTCCCTTTTGAGTTTCCATGTGTGCATGGAGTACCAATGACAATATTTCTCTTGCTTGCTAATTAGAATTTTATTCAATCCCAAGAACAATATGTTCTCAAAACTCTTTGCAATTGAGCACAAATCTGAACTCCTATACTTTCTTCATACATGTATGTGTTGCTAATAATTCTTGATAATTGTTGGTTTTAGAGATAGTGTCCTCTTCAGTCTTCTGCCAATTCGATTTGTATGGCCAACTGTGTTCCACCTCTCCCTGCAGTTTCATTTCTTGCCATCTCTGCATTTTTTGAGCTTCTTTGTGTTCTTCTGTACGCATACGTTTTCCCAAAACTGGCCATCCTGAAGTACTACTACTCTAAGGCAGCCTCGGAAGGGTCAAAAACTGTTTCAGCTGATCTTGCTGCGGGTGGCATTGAAACATTGCTACAACCAGAAGTATGCCACCTTTATTTATCTAT
>Ga0325405_1001784_pt1 | contig 22022 bp, 10 predicted proteins | sample PopdelMetagenome_21_FD_205663 | JGI IMG/M metagenome (GOLD analysis project Ga0325405, IMG submission 205663) | Populus deltoides microbial communities from Bellville, Georgia, United States - Xylem-Control-R2 | ecosystem: Host-associated > Plants > Phyllosphere > Stem > Wood/Secondary xylem...
TTATTATTATTATTATTATTATTATTATTATGACAGGCATGCACCTGAGAATCGACACCCATCTGCTTATACTGATGATGGATGGATGGATGGACTGCTCTCAAGTGGTAATACTCAGAGAGTAACAAAGATTGTAGATTTTCGGAAATTCCTTGTGTTTGATCAGGATATTTTGGATAATTGGGGAAATCAGAGTGGAAGTAGTAGGATTTTAGGGTTAGGGTTTGGAAATTTGAATTCTGGAAGGTTGATTTTCTTAATTTCCTCTCTTTCTTTTCTTTCACAAATTATTTTAGTTCCATTTATCAAAATTTTAATGATTTTCTGTCATGTGAGAAGCACATGATTGTATTAGCTATGTGTGGGAAAGAGAAATCCCTTCTCTCTTCTTTTTTTTTTTTTTTGTCATTTATTAAAAAGTTATTTAGAAATTAAATTATAGTTATTAAAGGGGTGTTTACCCAATGGAGAAGTTGGGTGTCTGGTAATGAAAGTTAATCCAAATTAATTTGAAAATATTTAAAAATATGTTTGAGATATTAATATTTTATATAAAAAATCAAAATAATAATTTATATAAATATAAAATATATATAGTTAGAAAAATTTATAAACAATTTATATGGATATAAGTTATATATATTTAGTTATTTCACATTAGAAAGTTAAGAAACATTTCATATATATATATATATATATAAGCATATATAGTTTATCTTACATCCAAAAGTTAAAAAATATTTAATGCTGGTGTAAGCTATGTATATAGTTATCTTACATTTAAAAGTTAAGTAACAATCCTGTTAGTTTTGACTTTTAAAAAAATATATGAAGTTAAGTATTCATAAATTAATTTTATATTTTTGAGATTTATTAAAAAAATATAGGAAAAAAAACAAATTCAAGTCTCACTTAGGTTATATTAGGTCACTTGGGTTTCGGGTTGACCAAGCGGGTAACCTAAGTTTCACCTGGCTAATTGCAAGTCTGGATTTTACTTATTTGAAACTCGGCTAAGACCCAGGTTGATTGGGTCTCGAGTCAACCTGTTGAATTGAGTTGGATTTCATAACAATCAACCTGTTGAATTGAGTTGGATTTTATAACAATGAATTAAATTACGTAGGTTACCATGGATAGAAAAAATCCCACTAACTAAAAGGTTTTTTTTTAATACTTAAGAAAATGTTTAGGTATTGAATGACTAGTTATTTGCTTTAGCTAAAACTAGCTTTGGTGATTGTGCTTTACCGTGGGATCGGATTATTTTTTTATATAAAAAATAATGTTTAGATATTGAAATAGAGTTAAAAATGATTAAAAAAACACTATTTATGGACAATATGTTCTCATAATTCTGCTATATAGTAGTATCAATATTATTTTGCATATGCTTATTAATATAAAAAAAAATCATAAAAACACTCTTTCTTGCATAAAATGCAAAAACTCTTGTGGTTCTTTATTTTTTTTCCTCAATATTTTTTTTTAAATGGCCTTTTTTTTTCCTTTTTTTTATCCAACTCGTCATTTTCTTTCAACTCGGCCACATTTATCTTGTAAGTTAACCTCACTGACATATTCTAAAAAGTTATATTTTTGATTGGATGATATGAACCTCGAGGATATATTGATCTAGAAACCCACAAGCAAGATTGACACAATTCTGGAAAGTTAAAAGTCAGATTTGATTGAAAAGTGTAACACAACAATTATCTTGAATTAAGGCACAACACTATTGGAATATGAACCCTCACTCAACGATTAGCGAATTGTGAATGAGAAATATAAGAAAAATATCACGAATACAATTGTTTTTTGATAAGTCAAATTCAATTCTTTCAAGAATTAAGAAAGTGAGAATAACTCACAGCACACAATTAAAGTCATAACAAAATATCAATAATCATCGAACTGAAATAAGTTCTTACAATAGAGTATTTATACTCCCTAAATAACTCTAATGGACCTAAAGGTTGTGGGCTAATTTGGACCCACTTATAATTAGACCTAAAATAAATAAAATAAACCCAAAACCTAGTAAAAATAATAAAAATAATAAGTTTGATTTGTAAAGTCAAAGTTTTCGCGCATATAGAATAAAAAAATAACCTTAAGATAATGTAATTCCCTAACTTAAATAGGTGTATGGCCAAAGTTAATGTCCTAATCTTTCTAAGATCAAATTATCAACCCTTAGAAATCTCAAATAAGCTAGGAGAATCATCTCTGATTATAGTCACCATTGACTTGCCTTATAGAAATATGAATCTTTGTAATACATGAAAAAAATACTAAAGACAAATATATTTCTTTGTTGCCGCCTCTAGTTTCCCTTTGTAGATTGGAGAATCTTGATTAATCTTTGCCATACAAGAAAAGCCTTTGATGTCACTTATAATGAATCCTTGTAAAAGATGGAAACTCCCAAATTAGATTCCCAAAATATCCTTATATGAGTAGGATTAATTGCCACCATATTTATTTCCTTGTTGCACATAGAAAAAATTATCCAAACAAGACTTCCATCATGCCACCAACCCTAAGCCCAACTTGTGGAAGAATTAGGCATTTCTTGCACTTGAATTAGGTTTATTATAGGTTGTTTTATATGTGTTGTAACCTTTTAAAATCAGTCTTGGCCTAAATATGTTGAACAAGCCTATTTAATACCTTATTTAACTTCTTGACCATTAACCTAATTGGCACCTCTAATGAATTCTTTGTATTTGTGGGTTGTTTCGTATCACTAAAATTTCTTCACTCCTATGTATATGAACATCCACATTAAGTCTTCGAAAATAGATTAAACTTTCATACCAAGGTCCAGGATGTTTTCTCTCATATCCATATGAAAGCAATAAAGACATTAAAGGTCAATACTTCTCATCCATGTTACTGATATGACATCTCAAATGAAAAATGTTTTCTCTTTGCTACTCTAAATCATCCTCTTTGACTTGTAAACTTAATGCACGCCTAACCACAAGTTACTCACCCTCAACTTTATATTGTACTTGTTCATCACTAGCATCATTAAGATCAGAATCAATGATGTCATGTCTCTTAAGATATGAATCTGGATTTTCATTCGTTGAAGCATCCATCTCAAACGAATCAACTTTAGAGTCTTTTAAAGGTTTAACATCATCTAAATGTTTTGTGTATTTTTGAACCTGTACTGCATCTCTCCAGATAACAAGTAGATTTTTTGTCATTTACCTTTACTCTCCTTTACTAATCTTATTAATTTTTTTTAATCATCAGCTTTTAAAGCTTAGAGCCTTAGTTTCTTTTCCCTCCATAAGGAATCCTTTGGGATTACTTCTCTTGCAAATTAGTTAACAATATATATTATTATATCACAAAACAACATATTCATATGCTCAAATTGTTGTTGCATTGCCTGTAACAAAAAGAAAAGTGTTATTCTCCTTCTTAGATGATGACATGTTTTTGAAAGACATTTTTTAGATCTGTAGTTTTAAAGTCCAATATATGTACTGCCAATAAGTTGGAACATTCTTTAGCTTGTAAATCTAATATAATGTAATTTATTTTTAAAAGCTTTCAAATTTGGTGCATGCGTTCTAGCTGAAGATATTACCTTCCTTGTTATATTAAGACTCTATTTTATTATTAATAATTTCATTAAATATTCAAATTTTATGGTCATTATTGGAAAATGATATTGAGAGTATTTTTAGGAGATTTTGTAGGCTTCTAAAAAGAAAATAAACAAGTAAAAGAGAAAAAAAAAGGGATCAGATTAGACCTCTCTCTTCTTTCTTATCTCATCTCTATTCCCTCTTCTCTATTTTCTTTTTCTCCTTCAAGTTTTCATTATAGTACTGTGTAACTAAATTTTAATTTGGTCAAAAGAAACAAAAGCCTCATAATCAATAAGACTATAAGATGTAATTTGTTTTCATTGTTCAATTTATGATTTTAGGATTGAATGTTCTTCAATGTCTATTTTCATGATTGTCTTATTTAATTACTAGGAGGCCGACTAGTTTATTATTTGTTGCAATCTATTGTTATGTTAGATATCAGATCCATAATTGTTTGGTCTCTGTAATCTGTGAAACAACTAAGGTTAATGATTTGTTACATCAAAAATTAGTAAATCTTAGAAAGAATATTTGTCTAACTTAAATGCAATCACTTGTGCTTATATTGTTTAGCTTCATCAATCTCTCTAATTCTTAAGGCTACTACTAAATTAAATTTTTAGCATTTTTCTTGAGTTGTTTAGTAGTTAGGGTTAATTAGATTACTTGTTTTCTAATTAACTGCAACTAAGAAGAGAAAGAAAAATAGTTCCAATTATTAATATTAAAAGTATGAATTGATATTTATTTGCATTGATGATCAATTTTAAAAGATCCAATTGTGGATGGTGACTTAGACCAAAGTTTGTTCTTTTCATTGATTTTGATATTTTAAATTGAGTTGTTTTTCTTAAAATTATACTCAAAACCCCTTATCTTTGTTCATGTAGCACAAAATTAGACTAGATACTCTCTATGGGAACGATCTGTACTCGCATTTCTACATATATTCTTAAGAGTCTAGGTTTTATTTTTGGTTGCCTGCAACAACACACCAAAAATCAAGTAGGGACTTGATTAAATGAATTCTAAAATTATCCTAAAATAATATATGTGATATTATTCAAGGCAAAAAATTAATATTTCATCATTTATAGGATTTTTAGGTTTTCTTATAAACAGAATTTTATGCCTCTTATTTTATGTACAACATGTAGTACACATTACATTATAGAACACTTAAAAAATACAAAAGAAAAGAGTTAGCACTCAAAGACATAGCAATCCCTCTTTTCTAAAAGGATTTAGGAGATTTCTCATTAATGGTTTGTGTAAATTACTATTAGAGGACAAATACTTAGATGACTTGTGCTCTATAACAACCTAACTTTGAAGCAATTGTTCAAAGTTAAAAAAAAACATCTGATCTTCAGGTAATCTTCATATAAACGCTAAATAACTCTTGATATGTCTAACAAGATCTTGGGACTCCTGAAAAATTTTAAATTTATCATTTTTGCTGCGTATATATGTTTCTAAAAACACAACACCTTTAAAGTTATTTAGAAAGTATAAAAACTCCATTTTAAGAACTTATTTTTAATTGGATGATTATTGATATTTGTCCATATCTTTGCTTGTATGTTTGTGAGGTATTCTCATGTTTTTTAGTTCTTAAAAGAACTAAATTTGATTTATCAAATAATAACTATCTTTGTAGCATCTTCCTTGTACTTCTCGTTCCCGATTCTTTAATTGTTGGATAGAGGTTCAAATTCCAGTAGCGTTTATACCTTAATTCAAGGTAATTGTTATATCACACTCTTCTATCAAATCTGATTTTTGACTTTTCAGGAGTTGATCATGCTTGTGGGTTTCTGGATCAATAGATCCACAAGGATCACATCTTTGTTAGGTTATATAGAACAAAAAATTACAAAAGAAAAGTTATTGTTATTGCACGGGCATGCAAAAACATACCTTAAAGCCTCAAAAGGTGCTTAAGGTTAGCTGGTTGGTTGTGGAAAGTGAAAATTACAAGGAAAAAAAAAAGATATAACAAAAGTTATGGTTTTCACATGGGCATGCAAAATCATACCTTGAGGTCCTATAATATGCTTGAAGTTGGCTAGTTCATTGTGGAAAATGCAAAATTACAACAAAAAAAAATCATTTGATAAAAAGTTATCTTTTTTGCATGGGCATGCAAGACATACCTTGAGGGCCCAAAAGGTGCCTAAGGTTGGCTGGTCGGTCGTGAAAAGCGTAAAATTTTGAAAAAACTTATTTCAACGAAAGTTATGGTTTTTGGCATGGACATGGAAATTCATACCTTGAGGTCCCAAAAAGAGTCTGAGATGGCCAGTGGGTCATATAAAACATAAAATTACAAAAAAAAAACCCATTTTGAAAAACATTATGGTTTTACATAGGCATGCAAAAACATGTCTTAAGACCTCGAAAAAAGCTTGAGGTCGGGCGATCAGTTGTGGAAAGTGCAAAATTATATATATAAAAAAGAGTTCATTTCAAAAATAGTTATGGTTTTTGTATAGGCATGAAACAACATGCATTGAGGATCTGAAATGTGCTTAAGGTTGGCCACTATGTCATGGAAAGCACAAAATTACAATAAAAAACAAATACAACAAAAGTTATGGTTTTGGCACAGACATGCAAAATCATAAATTGAAGCCTAAAATATGCCTAAGGTTGACCGATGGGCTGTGAAAAATACAAAATTATGAAAAAAAAAGTTATAATTTTTTTTATGGGTGTACAAAAAAGTCTTTAAGGCCTAAAAGAAGTGATGAGAATCAGTGAGCATCACCAAAGGATCCATACCAATTGAGCCTATTACAAGGTCATGATATTTAGGTTAAGAAGTTGTAAATTTATCAAATTGGATCTTCATGTACTGTTTGGTCTATATCTATAGCTACAAATGGTATTCTTATACGATTCTAGTTGGGATGGAAATTAGATATTTCTAGATTTCCATACAAATATGATATGTTTAGTAACTCATTTTGACAAGAAAAAAAAATGTTTGAAGTCAAGCTTGAAATCTGCCAACAAACAAGAAAAGTTGGAAAATGATTGTTTTCCATATGATTTGTGGATGTAAGGATCTAATTAAATGTGGAATCCTTATTTTGTAAGGATTCCTTTCTAAGAACATCAATTAGGCAACAATCTCTATTTTTCAAGGATTTCTTACGTAACGAGACAATAATCTCATCTTAAACTCTTTTTTCATCTTCTCTACAAACTTCATCTTGTTCCTGCCCTTACAAGATTTGTTTCTTAAGATTCTCCCATCATAAAAAAAGAGCATATTTTCTAACTTTAAGATCTATTAACTTCACTTTTTTATCATCGGGATACTTTTTGAAATAAAATAAAAAACTCTTAACATTTTAGAGCTAATCAATGAAATCATTAGGTTGAATTTTTCTTTTAAATTAAGGAATATCAATTCTCACATGATAATCTTGATAAGGCATTTTATTCCTTTTACTTTGATGTTGAGAAGAAGAATTGTTACTAGCATCATAGTGTGGTCTACGATGAAAAGGATTGACATCCTTTTAATTATTGCTAGAGGAACCAATTTTAGTTTTATTCTCACCATCATCAACGTCTTGATTCTCATATCATTCAAGAAATTTTTTAAGTTGATGGATTTGCCTTCTCATTTCATCCATTGTATGAGCATTGCGCCCATATCAAATTCTTACACAAGATATCCATGAATAACCATGGTTGTAAATCCTAAGCTCTGATATCAACTGAATACTGAGATAACATGAATATCGTAAAATAACATGACACCCACACAAAGAAATGTTTTTACTCACCATTCTAAGATATAAAACCAAAGAGATATAGACGTGAATAACTTATTACTCTAAAGATACAAATTAAATCACCATTTTAAAAATACAAAGTTAAGAGATAAGTCCACCACTTATAAAGGAAAAAAATTTGAAAGGTTTTCAATAGACTAAGTCAAAGACTTTCAAATTAAATTTTTGCTAAAAGATCTTAATACATAATCTGAATCATCATTATATATATTGGAATAGCCCTCCAAGTTTGGGGAAACACTAAAATAATACAATTGAGAACTAAATAAATGACTTTGATAGAAAACTAGATAAAAATTAACTAGTACACATTTTTTACTTGGAAAAAATAAACATTTAAAAAGCTTAAAAACTAAAAAAACATAATTTCTTGTTTAAAACTTCAATGGATGGATGGTTGGATAATATATAAAAAGATCATATTCTGAACTTAAAAACTAAATAAGTTTATTTTTTCATACAATAAAAAAATAAAAATTCAAGCTCAAAGTTTGCGATGAACTGACACAAGCATCAACAAATGAACTGACACAAGCATCAACAAGAACTTCATCTATTTGCTTTGTTAACCCAACATGACACTCCTGTGTCAAAGGACGTGCATTTTCTATGTGTAGGTCACTTACTGTCCTGGGCATGCAAGTATTGATGCACAATTTATAGTTGGAAGGGGAGGAATAGCGAAAGGTACTGATTTCTTCAGTTATGTGCTTGGTTGTCTCTTTCTTGATGAAACCACACATGAATGCCCATTGTAATTTAGGTTGAGGATTTTCTGTGGTATAAAATTGTCTCTTTCTTTTTGGTTTCTGTTTTTTATCTGTTGGTGAAAATTAATTTAAACCCAGCATCATCTCCAAATTGACATTCCTAAATATGAAAAGTTATTCATTCCACAAGAGAACTCGTCTGTGGATGCCAATGCAATCGAGTAAATTGGCAGTTGTGAATTGCTAGAAGGACCGTTGAATTTGGTGTGATTTGCTAATAACCAGAAAACACAGACATCGGCTCAGGTAAGCTTGCGTTACGTTCTGGGACCTTGTTGATAAACGTACCGCAACATTATCTCCAGAAAAGCGCTTTCATGGAGCAGCCCCATATGTATCGATCCAGTTCCTTTAGTATTCTGTTGTTTGATCAAACCCTTCCAGTCAATGTTGGTGATGAACTCTATTTCTAATGGTAGTTTTTTCTTTTCACAAAAACAAGAAAGAGAAACAGCCTTCTGACGGGGAGAGTTGCATCTAATACTTTCCAGCGAAACCAGAAAAGCAAAATAATGAACGGTTATGTACAACATTAACTTCACAATGAACTGTTACGCACATTCAGCCATCTACTACCGTTGTGGGAGCACTTTCATGCTTGTCATGGAGGGCGTTTGCGTCCGGCATGAACACTTCCACAAGAAAATGGTAGTAGAGTTGTGAGAAAATTCCGGGCCAGCTAAGTTCAACGCTTCTCACTTGTTTCAGTTGATGCATGAGATTGATTTCTGGATGTCGAAAAATTCTTTTGCAATTCAAGATTTGACATCCGCTCACCTTCCAATGCTCGCTCAAGCTGTAACATGTCGGTCAAATTATGAGGTTATGCTAACGATATTATTGCTTCATGCAAAGGGTACATAGGAAGGGTAAAAAAAAAACAAGTACCTTAGCTGCCCTGGCACTCCATTCCCCTAAAATAGCCCTCAGCCTTTCATTCTCTTCCACGTACTATTCCAGCATTTCATCAATCAAAGCACAAAAGTGGCAATCCCAAAACACAGATACAAATCAGAATGCATCCTTTATTGAAGAACTGCGGGCAACAATTAAAGCAGTACAATGGAATTTTGCGACCTCAAACAATGACCATATGCATATATGAATTAATTACTATGAGAATATCAGCCTTAACATTGCTGGGCGGGAAACTTCAACAAAGTAGTAAATTACAGTATATTTATGTAGCTTTGCTTTTTGCTGGAGTGAGCTAATGAGTGCTCACGAGAGAGAACTTCTGGTAGTACTGGGACATGCATTCTGACATGTATTTCATGGAAATGACACGAGAGAATGTGTGCATGCATTTGGACATGACTTTTCAAGGAAACAAGAAGACAATATGTTAACCAAATTGCGATATTCTCCTCCACAAGAAAATGAAACAGGACAAAAGCACAAAAGCTGAGTTTGCATCTCTCAATTTCTCAAGGAATAGTGCCCAATATTCCCTAATTATTATAACATGCCTGGTCGATTAGTAGACTTCATCTTTTCATTTTACAAACATGCAGTTAGCTTTATTTAACAGTACATTGCTAGCAGCTACATCTTTATTAGGATAATGTTGTCCTTTTAGTGAAGCATTGGGTTTTTAGCAATGGAGTTAATACATACAGCCAGGATTCTGGAGAGCAAGCACAACACTCCAAAATTCTAGGGTTGAATCTATGGACGGTACCTGATTGTTTGTGGTGCGCACCTGCTGGAGTTCAGAGTCCCTCTCAGCTATCAAAGATCGAGCAAGCCTTAGCTCAGATTGTAATTGATTCATCTGTACATTGAGAGGATAAGGTGGATGAGGTCAAATGGTTTTTGAACCAGTGCCTCATTTAATTTTAATAGCGATGGAAGGCATAGTACATCAGCAGTCCATGGATGGGTTGAACTTTCCACAACAACTGACTGATTATACTCCAAGAGCAACATGAGCTACAGCACCATAGCTGATTATGCTACATCTTGCTCAAAAAGATAATCAAATATCCTTCTGACATTAAATACATTTTCTGTAATAAAGAGAATAAAAGGCCCTGATCGATTACAAATATCCATAGAAATCTTCATCTTTTGACAAAAAAAGATAATTAGAACTTTCTGCTTTAGTTTCCTAACCCATTGGTTCCTACTTCATCAATTTTGCATGTGAAATAATTTCCTCACTTAAAATTGAAATGTCAAAATTCTCCTGATGCTTATGTGGCCTAAAATAACAATCAAGTGACTTCATTTAGGAGCTAAAGTCATCTGACGCTAACAATGAGCTTTTGATATATTGCCTAAAATACAATCCACCCATTACAGCACCAATAAGGAGTAGGTAGAAGTAGCAATGACAGCATGGAAGATGGGGAAAATTAAATATCCCATACAGATAATTCTACACAGTATTGTGTATGTAGGAGATGTTCTCTTAATCCGTAAGGCGATATTGTAAGCTTTAATTGAATTCTCTTTTTGCTTATTTAAGAAATTGAATGCTAAAGGACAGAATTTTATTATGTATACCTCAGCAGAAAGCGTCCGTAATTCCTGTTCACGAGCTGCTAACAGATGGGCAAGATCAACCTGGAAAAGTGGACAACAGCAATCATTATCATTATTTTCAGAAAACCATTCCATTCCATTCCATACTGAAGTGCAGTTAAATGTAGTTGTGATATATAGAGGTCATTTAGTCATTTAAATCTCATTAAGCCATGTTATAAATTTCAAGGTGTGAAAGAAGTCGTCTGTTCTTGAGGGCTACAATAACTGCAATTACATTATGGACCTCTACATTCCTTTACATTGTGATTTTATGAAATCCACAGTAAAGTTAAATAATTAGCAGTATGACTATCACCTGAGGTGTACTCCCATCATCAGAGCGTTCATATTTGCTTAAGCACTCTTGCAACCTAAGAACCTGCGTGAAGAATTAATGAGAATTTACCAAAAAAACAAGAAAATCAGTTAAACTGGTGCCAATCTAACTATGCCAATTAGAGAAGATCATTGCCCATAACTTTCAGTAACCAAACAATGTGTATTTGTTAAAACCAACAACATTAAGAGAGCAGGGACATAAAAACTGATGCTATAATAGGTTTCACTGACAGCTCAAGAGCGCAGCTATGTAAAACCAGTGCAATCATAGATTTTAACAATCTAAAACCTCCTAATAAAGGCTCTTGTATATGAACTTACAAAATATATAACCTTTAACAGATCAGATCAGGGAACAAAGTACCCATGTTGCCAACACTGACAAATTTTGGACTGACACTTAATTGAGTTTAGCATACCTCCTCACTCAAGAAATGAAGGTTCTCACGCTGATATTGCAGCAAAGCCATTTGCTGATCAGAAAGTCGACTGCCATCATGATACCTGTTTCACCAAATGGTACTTAGTGGAGTGTCATCTATTTTTTCACATACAACAAATAAAATAGTGATATCTTCAACTTTGAGTTTCTCTATGAACTAATCCATGGGAATTGGGATTTCTATCTATATGCCACCAACTGCAACAATGACAAAATCAGAATATTGAAAAAATGGATAGCTCCAGATGCAACAAATAATCTTACAAGGACACCATCATGCTTTGTAAGTTAAAAAAAAGTACACATAGTCTATTTCACTCTGAAACTTGAGAAATAGGCAAGGGTTTCTGGAATAACAAAATAAGAATATGACTACCTCAAACCTTCTAAAGGACTTGAATGTTGAAGTGGAGAATATAATGACTTCAAAATGTCCGGTTCAGAGTTTAACGAATTGTACTGGTGCAAGTAACCTGCATGTGCACACAGAAAAGCAATGAGGGAAAGAACTGCGATGAAAGTTTTATAATCTCCAATGGAACATTGATTTATGAGTTTAAATTCAGTAAACAGGTATGAACAGTAGAGATCTTGAATTGGCAAAGATAAAATGATCTCGAGGCTATCTAAATTTGCATTCCAGAAGAAAATCCCATTTCAAATGCTCAGTACTGTCATGTGATAGCTTTTACAGAGTATCTTGTTCATAGGAAAGCTTAAGAAGTTCAAAATGGATGCTTCTTGTAACCGTGCATGCTCCATGGATCTAAGGAATTTCCAAAAGCATTTTTTAATTCAAACTGAAGTTTCAATAGTTATGAGAATAGCTACACAATGTCAAAATCCCGGGTGAAGGAAGCGTATAGATAAAGAACTTGCAAATATTCCACACTAGATCTGGATGGGGAAAGAGTTGTCTAACAAGCACCCTATAAGGTTTGATTATTGACAATAGCTTTTTTCATGGTACCAACGCTACATAAATAATGTTAAACTCAAAACACTACAAGGATTGTATAGGCTCACCAATATAGACACTCATAAATGATGCAGCACATATTGCTTCAGCCAACATGTTAATCCTGCAGATTTAATGAGAAGGAAAATGAATTTTCACAGCACAGTTAGAAAAAAGCGATACAGAGCAGGAAAATTTCCATTTTATCTAATGAGAGAACAGATCAGATACGATGTTACTTGTGAATAATAGGATCACAGCTCAATATCATGAGCAATAATAGGACATAACTTGAAAATGAAGCAATTGAGATGCACATCAGCAAAGTAAATAATGTCCAGACCTCAGTAATGTAGAGACTGAAAGGACACTGATGTGGGGTTTCCATACCATGACAAGCAGCATAGTAGCAGTTCCTAGAATTTGAATAAACAATCATTACAATGATAACAATAAAAATTATGAGATGAAATAATAGATGTACATTAATTAACTTGTAGATGATACAAATAGCTAAATCTCTGATTTAACTATAGCTGAAATATGTCAAAATATTCCAGAGTAATGGACAAACTTAATGATAGAATGATTGTGGTACCAACCCTCACAAATTATATCCAAATTTTACCATGAGACCTAATTTTTCAACTCATTGAGTTGAGAAATCCAGGACATAGAGGAGAAATATGGTGGAGTTGTACAGACGAACAAAAAACCATGGTCAAATAGATAGACATATGAGAAGATAAGGACAGAACTTAAAATCATTTCCTTACCATACGCAGTAATGGCAAATGGTAAGCGAACAATATGCTTCAACTTCTGGCTAAAACTGTAATAACCCTACAAAACAAATAAGAGACGGTGATGGTTTGTAGAGCAGGTAAACGTTGTTCACAAGAGCCCACGATTTAAGAGTCCAACAGCTCTACAGAGAAACAGAAATGTCAAAAAAGCAAAATCAAACATTTGCTGCGGGTTTCCCAGTAGTATCTTAAAGAGCAACATTTAGGCTGGGAGAAAATTACATGGAACAGGCGTCAAAATAACATTTGTTTGACGAATATAAAATGCGCTTTCATTCCATAAAGAAATCCCAAAAAGAGCAGCAAAAAGGCTATCGAGTGGACCAATAAACATCTAAAAATGAACTTATTACATTGAATTAGAGTAGGAAGGTAGTGGAGATTACCTGCAACCGTATTTTCTGAACTTGAGAAACGAAATATTGCTGAAAGATGCCTGAAGGAAGAAATGAAATGAATCTACTCTCTCTTAAGCATATCGTATTTCCCAAAATTTAATGGATAGATAGATATACCTGTGAGTATAAGAAGAACAACATCACAACTGCAAAGCAAAGACGGAACCAAATGCTTTATGGGGCGAAAGATATATGGAGCTCCGGCTGCCAAAACAGCATAACCTGCCTAAAATTAATTAATACCATTAATAATAATAACAGTAATTGAAGAGGAAGTAGAAAGGATACAGTACTTGCCAGTAGAGCACAGTAAACGATAGCACCAAAAATACTCCTGGATTTCCGGTGACCGAATAGAGGAGCCTCCTGCACTATATCTAAGAAACTGCAATTGCAACCAGCACAGAATGCTTATTATAATCAATTGGAAATATTGTTATTCTAATAAATACTTGATAAACTTACAGAGCGTTTTCTTCACGAGACGTTGATGAGGGATTGCCATGTCTCTCTGTCGACATCTTCTTCTTCTCTTTTTTTTTTTTTTTTTTGTTGGATCAATCAAGCTTTTTCTGTGAATTTTTGTTTCTTTTTCCTTGTTTGATATTAATTGAAATCATTTTCAACGCTGGATATGGGCCGTTAATAGGCTTTACATTGTCCCATTGCTCGGGCCGAACCTTTAATATTTATCTATCTTTATATAAAAATAGATAAAATTTTAATGCCATGTCATCTTTGAGGATTCATGTTTCAACTTTTCTCTCCCGCCTGTATTAAATTTATTATTTATAATAATATTCTGTATTAAAAAATCAATTACATAATGGTTATGCAAGTAAAGCGTACGGATTATCTTTACCGGGTTCTTCCTTCTTTTCTTTTTTTTATCTGAGGAAACCCCATTTTCTAAAAAATATATTTTGTAGGTCTAGGTAAGCGAGTAAAACCCTGGCTATTTTAAACTCTTACAAGAGATGCGCGCTCTGACTCGAACTCGAGACCTGTTATGTTTGGTCTCGAGCCCTTTACCATCACGCCACGCCCCTTGAGGACGGGTTCTTCCTTCACTTAACGTGTCTTATAGAAATATAGGTTAGGTTAAAAACTAATTTTAAAGTTGAGACTGAATTAATCTCTCTTTTAACTTCAATTTTTTCTTTTTTAAAAAAAAACTTAAGGGTGTGTTTGGGATAGAGATATAGTTTGTTTTTTTTTAGTGATATCCAAAAAAAAAATGTAAAACTTGCTTTTGATAATGGCTTTTGATATATTAAAAAAGTTGTACATTAAAAAAAAAATCACCACATTCAACCACACCACACCCTCAAATGCCCTCTTAATCATCATTTTCTTTACGACAGACTTATCTACACTCTTAAGAAACAAACTTGGTTGTCTTTTTTTTCTTCATAACTAATCATCATCTCATTTTCTCTCGAGAAAAAAATCTTTGTTTATTTATTAATATTAATTACTTTAGATTATAGAAAGAATCAAAAGTGGAAGGTGGGGTTGGCATATACCTTTTCTTGAATGATATTATATTGGGTTTCTCAAAACATATAAACGCAATAAAAATAGAAAATTTAAAACTTTTCAGGAGTCCAAATGATCCTTTTATACAGATTTAAAATTGTTTTAAGTTTTTATGTGAAGATTAAATGAAGATCAAATGTTTTTTTTTTTTTTGCTTTAAGTATTTGCTTCAAAAGTTAGGTTGTCGCAAACCACAAGTCATACAATTGTTTGGCCTCTTACGTTAATTCACATGAACCACTAGTGAGAAATCTCCTGAACCCTTTTAGGAGAAAGGGATTGCTATACCTTAGAATGCTAGTTATTTTCTATTGTATTTTAGGTATTTCAGCATTGTACTTAACTCATCTTTTTCACCATCCACGAAAAATAAAAGGCATAACTTTTTATTTATAGAAAAACCTAAAAACTCTATAAATAAAAAAATATTAATTTTTCCCTTAAATAATATATATACACTATTTTAGGCTAATTTTAGAAATTTATTCAATCAAGTCCCTGCTTGATTTTTATGTCTAGAATTATAATTCCCTGTATAAATTAAACTCTAATCTCTAATTTCTAAAATTTATTTATAATCAAGTCACACTTGATTAATCATCTCATTTTAATTTCTGACTAATGATTATTATGTGTGTGACTCATTAGATTTTCTAATAAGTTGGTCAAATATAAATCACAATCCTAAATAAAATAGGATTAAGTAAATTAAATTAATTAATTAATTATCAATTCAATAATTAATTGATTTATATTTGAAAATCAAGTACAATGTTTAGCAACATGTCATAATCCTCAATATTATGAAAGTCATAAGTGGTTTGACTTAACTTTTTAGTGACTAGTTTCTCAATATAATTATTATTCATTCATCAACAATATTTCGATTTAGATATTATAGTAAGGAGTGTGTCTACTATGTCAAATCATGTTTGTTCTCAACACCATAGCTATTAATTCTTTGAATAAGATTTGAAACTCTTTTCAAATCTCATTCCATCTTGTGCAAGGAATACTATTTGAGATCGAGTGAAACATTTTCCACAATTCATTTAGGGTGATGAATCCTCTCTTGATTATTTAATTACCTACATATAGTTCATGTTATACCCAATATCTGTCCATTTGTTACCCTTGGTTAGGACAACATATAACAGGATCAAAATATTACACTCCATATATAAGATAACTTAGTGATCTCAAGTATAAGAATCACTTACACAACTATTACATGAGCTTTTCCAGAACCACGAGTGATCTCTTCATATGAAATTTTTATGCAGATCAGTTCAGTGTACATATCATGTAACAAACATTTACATATTATTCTAGATATCCTTCATACATTAGTTTATGAAACACAATTGCTTCCTTTCATAAAGGAAAACACATAATGTACATCGGTCTCAACAACTCTAATTAATGTCCAATCTTAATAGAGCATCGACTATAAACATTTAGGAACAATGCTTTGATGCAATATAAATATTATAATTATAACAACTTTATAATTTTATTTGCAAGGAATTTTTGTCTCAATGACTTTATCTTTACTATAAATTCATTAATCAAATATTATATTCATTAATAAAATATTTCATGAATATTAAAAATAAATAAGTCTTTATTATTAAATTAAATATATTTACATGAATAAAGTCAATGCCACATGTAACCAAACGATTGATTACAAGATATATACACTAACAATCTTTCACTTATACCAAAGTCAATCACTTATGTATCAAATACCATATCGCTATATTTGATGATAATACTTTGACTAAGATAGTTACTCGGTATGAGAATCTACAAGATTCTTTTTAGTAGGTACTCGCTCTATCTTTACATCTTTCTTTCTATGATTTTGTAATCAAATAGAATTGTTCAAGTACATCTTTGGATCATTAATGAGACCTTAGTTCCTTTGCTTGTGCAATGACTCCATTATTATCATTATACATGACTACTAGATCAACAATACTAGGAACCACGCCTAGTTTAGTGATGAACTTCTTGGTCCAAATAACCTCTTTTATCTCTTCAAACATAAAGGTATACTCAACTTTAGTTGTAGAATCTACTTTGGTCTTTTATTTGGAACTCTTTCAACTTACAATACCATTATTTAGAGTAAAATATAACCAGACTAAATTTTTTTATTTTCAATAATTTATTGAAAACTAGCATCTAAATAACTATGAACTACTATTTTATCTCCTTCATAAACTAAAAAAACATTTTTTTTTTCTTTTTAAGTATTTAGAAATATTTTTAACTATCTTCTAGTGACTCTTACCTGAATTAAATTAATATCTACTCATTATGCTTAAAGCATAAGATATAACTGGTCTTGTACATATCATCACACATATTATTGATCTTACATCCATAGTCATAGTACTTTGATTTTTTATTTGGAACTCTTTCAACTTACAACACCATTATTTAGAGTAAAATATAACCAAACTAATTTTTTTTTATTTTCAATAATTTATTGAAAACTAGCATCTAAATAACCATGAACTACTATTTTATCTCCTTCATAGACTAGAAAAACATTTTTTTTTCTTTTTAAGTATTTAGAAATATTTTTAACTATCTTCTAGTGACTCTTACTTGGATTAAATTGATATCTACTCATTATGCTTAAAACATAAAATATATCTGGTCTTATACATATCATCACACATATTATGGATCTTATATCCATAGTCATAGTATATGGAATGATTTCCATCATATCTCTCAATTTGTGTTTTAAGGCACATATTCTCGAAGAGGTATCATATGCGAATAGGTAAAGTATTCTCTTTTGGATTCTTTCACACTAAACCATTTTAGCATCTTGTCTATATACATGGATTGAGACAATCCAAGTAACCTTTTAGATATATCTTTATAGCTCTTTATTCCTAGTATATAGGTTGCTTCTCTCATATCTTTCATGGAGAAATTCTTGAGTTCAAGAATCATACAGTTTGGTCCAAGACTTCATTTTATTCACATTTTAGTCTTTGAGTTTGATAAAGAAGAAAGAAAATTATCGATTTTCACATTCCAACAACAAAAAAGACTAATCTTGGTATCAACAAATTTTATTTGACAAGGGGTCCCATTGATATCTTTTTAAACCATCATCTTGCCTGAAAAAAGATCGAAGTTAAGAGATAATTTTTTTTTCCTGATTTGATTTTGTATTTTAGACCACTTTTGGAATTTTTTTTGGGTTGCTTAATTGGTTTGGGGAGGTTTTAGGGGTGTTTAGAAAAAAATGAGTTGAAAATGAATATTTTAAGAAAAAATACCACATTTAATTTTTTAATCACCTTTATGGTGGTTGAATTTCTGTAGTAGACAATGCGTCGTCTATATTTTTTTTCTCTCATTTTTTTTTTAAAATAGATGGATAAAATATATTTAAATAATTTAAAAAATATTAGGCATAAAAGTTTGGCCCTGTGCTGCCAGCCCACGTACTGGACCTTAATTTTAGTGAGCCAGACATATTGAGCCTCCTTTTTTCATTCCTGTTTTTGCCTCCTTTTTTTATTTTAACTTTATTTAATTAGAAATTAAATGATTGAATATATATTATACACATAACTTTATTAATCTTTTAATTTAATTGAAAATATATTTAAGTTATTGTTTTTTGGAAATATCATTAGAATTTGAGTTTGTTTTTAAATAAGATTATGGTTGCAAAAAATAAAATTGAACCAAGTCGGGTATGAACATGTATTTGATGGGTAAACCTGAGTGATTTAGATTGATCTGATATATTATTGTTTTAATATTTAAAAAATAAAAATAAATATATTTTGATTTTTTTTAAAATTTATTGTTAATATTTTTTATTGGATATTCTAATTTTTATTAAATACTCATTTTTATTAAAGACATATGCAAAACACATACATATTTATTTTGATCTATTATAAGCAATGTTTTTAATAAAACTTTTTTTATATGTTAAATATAGTTCGTGGCATAGTATAGACAATATATCTAAGAAAAAAACAAAAATTTTAGGGATTAGTAGCATAATAGTAAAAGCATGAGCACAAGTTGTGTTCGGAATGATGGTATAAAATACTTTTAAAATATTTTTTTAAAAATATATTAAAATAAATTTTTTTTTATTTTTAATGTAAATGTATCAAATAATTAAAAAAATTAATTTAAAATTTTTTAAAATATAAAATTAAAAAAATTAAAAAATTACAGTCGAACCTCAGTACTGCAAAACGGAAGAAATCTTGTAAGGTTAACAGCATCAGACAGGAGGTAAAAAAATGAAAAAGAAAAGAGAAAATGGCATGCATTTTGCAGTGTTTCTTGTAGGAAAGGGCAAGTCCCGCTTTTTATATCGAAACCAAATGCCAATCCACTGCCCCTCTCTATCAAAAAAAGAAAAGAAAGAAAAAGAAAAAGAAAAAGAAAAAGAAAAAGATTTCTTTGCTTCTTCAGTCTTGGCTTCAGTGGCCTTTTAGGTTTAAGATTTGGATCGATTTATTAATTAATCAATGGCTCCGGCAGCGGTTGACGACGATGAGATATTGAAGGACGAGAAGAATCCACCTCCTCTCGACGAAGACGACATCGCTCTCCTCAAAACTTATGCATGTTCCATTTCGTTGTTATTTTTCTTAACAATTGTCTTTTGAATATTGGTTTGATTAATTAATTAATTAATGCAGGGTTTGGGTCCGTACTCGAACAGTATTAAGAAAGAAGAGAAGGAAATCAAAGAATTAGCTAAGAAGATTAATGATCTTCGGGGTAATAATCTTTAGGCTCCTTTTTTTTTTTTTTTTGCTTTCAATTAAAGATTTAAATAGCTGTCTTTATAGTAATTTTTTTTTTGGATCTGGGTCTATGCTGCCAGTAATTGAAAGCTTTGAGATTAATATCGTTCATGGTCGCTGCTGTAGGTCAAGACTTAAAGAATCAGTTTTTGATACCTACACACACACACCCACGCTCTCATATATACACAGAGAGAGAAGAGATTGGTTTTCTTTTAATGTAGTGCCATTAAAGCTTTTCTCCAAATTAGTTGTTGATTGAAAATGTGCTGTTGATAAGATGCTCATTTCATTTTTCATGCGTGTTGTTTATATCATCAAACTCTTCTTGTGTGATTACCTTGCTCTTCCAAGGAATGCACCATTTAGATGCGTTTACTATATATATTTTGATTATTGATACTTTTGCTTGATTCATAGGCATTAAAGAATCTGACACCGGTTTAGCAGCACCCAGCCAGTGGGACCTTGTGTCTGATAAGCAGATGATGCAAGAAGAACAACCACTACAGGCATGATGATTTGGGAATTTTTTCCCTCCTTTTTCCAATAAAAAGCAAAGAAATGTCGTAGAAGTTCTGAATATTGAATAATGAATTTAAGACTGTCTCCCCTCCCCCTCACATCAGGTTGCAAGGTGCACAAAGATTATTAGTCCAAATACCGAGGATGCAAAGTATGTCATAAATGTCAAGCAAATTGCTAAGGTGTGTTTCTTTAGAATGTTGTCTTAAACCATTTTCTTCTGCCTCATTTTTTCATGGTTGTGCTGGTTATATCAACAACAGCTCAAATGATGTGCCTCATTGCTGACCTTTTGTCATAGTTGCTAATTTTTTAAATTTGATGTATGGAACTTTATGTATTGAACACTGCCAATTGTGTTAAGTGTTCTTGTCACTCAGTTGACACATGCTACTAATGTGTTTTGTGGACCATTCTAACTTTGTACTTTCTTTGTAATATTAGTTTGTGGTTGGGCTTGGTGACAAAGTTTCCCCTACTGATATAGAAGAAGGCATGCGAGTGGGGTAAATTTCCCTCATTGATCTCTTTTAAGGTTCTTTATGTTTTTACATGTTTGGCTGTGAGTACATGTGTGTGTGTGTGTGTGTGTGTGTTTGATTTCATGGGATATAGATACAACAATCTCACTGCCGTTGCAGTGTTGATCGCAACAAGTATCAGATTCAGATTCCATTGCCTCCAAAGATTGATCCAAGTGTTACAATGATGACTGTAGAAGAAAAGCCTGATGTTACATATAATGATGTTGGTGGATGTAAGGAGCAAATAGAAAAGATGCGAGAAGTGCGTATACTATTTATGATATTTATTTTCATCTGTTCATATACACATTATATTATTTACATTAGCTCAAATTAAATGTTTTCTTAAGATTATTTCTTAAAAATAAATTGCCTAAAATTTAGGTTGTTGAGCTTCCCATGCTTCATCCAGAGAAATTTGTAAAGCTTGGAATTGATCCTCCTAAGGGTGTTTTGTGCTATGGTCCTCCTGGAACGGGTAAAACTCTCTTGGCAAGAGCTGTAGCTAACAGAACTGATGCATGCTTCATTCGTGTTATTGGGAGTGAACTTGTCCAAAAATATGTTGGTGAGGGGGCACGCATGGTTCGGGAGCTTTTTCAGGTCAAATACAGTCTCTCAAATTTGTAATTTATCAATAGAACTTATCTTCTACTTATATTTGACTGGAATTTGATTCACTGCAGATGGCACGGTCAAAAAAAGCCTGCATTGTCTTTTTTGATGAAGTTGATGCAATAGGTGGTGCACGTTTTGATGATGGCGTCGGTGGAGATAATGAGGTCCAACGTACCATGCTTGAAATTGTAAATCAGCTTGATGGTTTTGATGCTCGAGGAAATATCAAAGTCTTGATGGCAACAAACAGGTTAATGGGCTACTTAACTGATATATATATATATATATATATATATATATATATATATATATATATATATAATTTTTTTCTATATAAAAA
>Ga0325405_1001786_pt1 | contig 22016 bp, 20 predicted proteins | sample PopdelMetagenome_21_FD_205663 | JGI IMG/M metagenome (GOLD analysis project Ga0325405, IMG submission 205663) | Populus deltoides microbial communities from Bellville, Georgia, United States - Xylem-Control-R2 | ecosystem: Host-associated > Plants > Phyllosphere > Stem > Wood/Secondary xylem...
AAAAAGCACCTAGTTTTCCGTTTAAAGAAAAAGCTAGTCACTTTAGAGGTACAGTAAACTTGCTACGCTGATGGAAGACCTACCTTTTCAGTTTCTTTTAAAAATAAAAATAATTGAAAAGTCCAGGGGTGTTTTGGTAACTTGGTGGATACCCTCTCAAGCGCACTTTATAAGTAGTGGCTCCATCATTTGATGTAGTGTTGCAGTTTAGACATTATTACACTTTCCTCGAAAAGACATATCCTCTCCCTAGGTTCTTCCTTCCTGTCCTTCATCGGACTTTAGCCTAGCACTACTCGAAGGTACTAGGAGGGCAAGTCCTTTTGTACCGGCACTGTATACTTTGTCATCTCGGCATGCAAAACTCTCCTCAAGGTACGAGTTGAGACAGTCCTTTTGTACGATTACTGCTTCCTTTAATTCATCTACGAGTCTCTGTGCGCGCGCGCAGAAAACACATCTGGCTACTGTAAACGGAAAGGTCTCCAATTTTATACTAGCTGGACTGTTTAGACAGAAAACTATTAATCGTTTTTCTAGCTTTCTTGACTCTCTTCAAGCCAGTTAGTATCGAGCAATGTTCATCAATATCCCTTAACAGAATCTCATATTAATATCTTCGTTTTCTTTTTTTAATATCGTTGAGAAGATTGTAGCATGGAGAGAGCAAACACATCCTTATCGAGAACCAAATCAGAACAATTGGCTGAGACAGTGGAGGCAGCGTTTAAATCTCCCATGAACAACGATGGGGTTTCCGAAGGCGGCAGCGGCGGGGCACTCTCAGGGAAGTCCAGCAAGAGGCTAACGACGGCAGCCTCACCGGGACGTACCACTTCGGGTGGTAACAAAAATACACACATTAGGAAGTCAAGGAGTGCACAGATGAAGTTTGAATTGGATGACGTCAACAGTGGAGCAGCTCTAAGCCGGGGCTCTAGTGCCAGCCTGGGCTTCTCTTTCTCCTTCACTGGCTTCAACATGCCACCTGATGAAATAGCCGACTCCATGCCGTTTAGTGATGATGATATACGTAAGTCTATATACACCTTTTTTTAATGATTCTTCATTGTTTACTAGCATATGGTTGGAGGTGTTATAATTTTGTATGGTTTGTGTGGTCCAGTACTTGAGTATGGGTGGTGGAGGTATGTTCAGTCTTTGTCCTGGCTTGATAATCTGAAAAGGTTTCATGATCTAGCTAGAAAGTAGAACCTTTAGGCATGAAGAACAAGCTACAGGGCTTACTGCATATTGATCTGGTGATCAAAACAACATGAATGTGAGAGAACTCATGAAATTTATGACTTGCTTTTTCTTTGAACCGAGTACATATTTCTATATCGTATCACGTTATCACTTTCATAATTTGCAAATGGGGTCTCCTAAATTCGGGTTTTTTTTGGGTTTTCCTCTGAAGTAAAAGTAAAACTCATAAAATATGACGAGTTTCACTTTTTATCTTAAAATGGAGCAATTCATGAGCGAGTAGCTACTAAGTTATATGAGAATAGTGCATGGGTGGTACTGAGCTAGTCGCAGATAATAATTGGGGTCACAGCGAGTTAGGCAAGACATGCACTTGCCAAGCCTTAAATGTGGGAAAAATTCAATATGAAAAAGCGGCCAGCTTGTGACGAGGGGGAGGAAAGTGAGCATGATCATGTTAACAAACACTTGCAAAAATGGGAAGGCAGTGCGTGAGAAGTGGGTCCCTTGTCTCTTCTCCTGTAAGGAAAAAACCTAGGCCTCCTTTCAACCTTGGATTAGAGATCTGCAACATAAGCCTAATGATACCCCACTCAGCCCACATAAATATTGATGGGGTATTTTTGGCTCTTATTTTGGTAGTGGTAGTTACTCAGTCTTGCTTCAGTGCGCACTGCATTATTTTTCATGTCCAAGTCACTGGTGTTAATGGAAGGTTGATGTCCAGTCTCTTTCTGCTAGCTCATAACCACTTGAGTAGATTCTCTCCCTGTTTTTTTTTTTTTTTTTCTACAGTTATTTTGATCCTTATGAGCTTAATTTCCAATACTGAAAGTATTAAATTCATCTCTTTTTTTGGTATAAAAATAAGTTATTCATATCAAAATTAGGAGATTTAGGGTTTTTTTTTTCTTACTTGCATATCAACAGCACTACAAGTATTTGGTGTTTAATAGATATAAATTAAGTCTTCCATATGGGCCCCAGATCTTGGGTCAAGGTTCCTGTTTATTATTATGATTAGCAAATTGGGCCCCAAACTCTATAGACTTTTGCTGACTTGTTGCCTCACGTAACTTTCATCAAGGATATTGATTCCCCTCGTCTTGGCAAAAATCATGCACCTAGATCATATGTGACTTCAGAAAATGATATCAGCACTCTTCCTCTTCTGTCGCAATCCTCTCTCAATGATAAACTCTTAAATGGTTAGGTGATGGGAGGATCGTACGTGACATTGAGGTTACAGAGTTCTCTATTACTGTTGATTGAATTTGTTGGGATCTTTAAATTGTGACCATTGCAACCATATCTTCAGGAATTATTGCAGCCACAAAGTTGTGAAATGATATGACAGAAGCTTCAATCTCTCCAATCAAGTTCAGATATGATTCAATTGGCATGTTAGCCGATACTAATAATTTGGAGAAATATTGGCTAAAATGAGAATTGCTTAAAATGTTCATCACATACCATGTTATTTATCATTCAAGAAGTAAAACAACTTCTTCTTCTTCTTTAGCATCAAAAACATCTTGATTCTGTCATTAGTTTACACAGTCCTATATCTATGGTTGTTGCAGCGGAGGATCTTGAAGCCGGAATGCGTAAGCAGAAATTTCAAACTGAACCCTCCTTGCCAATTTACCTGAAGGTAACAAAATCTAATTTGCGGTGCTGCAGGTTTCCAGTCTTGTTCTTCTTTATTCTCCAAGTAGAGCTAGCATGCACCTGTAGTGTTCAAACTTGCCTTTCCTAATGGTGCCACGGATTGATACCGATACGTTCTATTTGGACAGGCAGGGATGGAGAATTATGATCTAGCAATCAACGCGATCCATAGAATATGGTTAGCATGGTCAGGTTCAGTCTTGTACAGAGTTTCATTGTATATGATATTTTTGTACAAGACTCTCCCTTCTTTCCAACAAAAAAAGAAAATGCAGTACAATTTATTAACTTGCCATGAAAACTACTAATGGGGTCTTAAGAGTTCTATTAACCATTTGTAAGAACAGGAACATGCATTTGAGGATAGAAAGCTATCTTCACTTGTTTTCTTGAGTCTACTTAGACTAGTTCCCGAGTCGATCTCAGGCATTGAATAAAAAGCAATGCTTATTTGTCAAGGAAAGAAGGGTATGGACAGTTTTTCTTACATTTTGTTAGAAATTAGACTTTCTAACTTAGCAATTATCAGATAATCATGTAATGAATTTTCCACCATTTACCGAATTGAACTCTGTTCTTGTTTGGGAATCTGCAGTTCAGAGATGTTACATACAAGGTGATCATCAAAGGAATGACCTCAACCGAGGAAAAGGATATCTTGAATGGGATCAGTGGTTCGGTGGATCCAGGGGAAGTTTTGGCTCTTATGGGACCTTCAGGAAGTGGAAAAACAACACTTCTGAATCTGCTTGGCGGCAGGTTAAATCAGCCCACTGTCGGTGGTTCAATCACTTACAATGACGGACCATACTCCAAGTTCTTAAAAAGTAGGTAAGAAACTTAGATATCAGTGCAAGACTGGTTCGGTACTTACAGCGCTGAATTGACTTGTTACTTGCCAATTTATTTTTCATCGCGATGACCAAAAATCAATGAAAAGACGCAAGAACCTGAATTTAGCTAAGTCAGAACTTTTGTTGCATGTACGGCTAGAAATTTGAATCATTGCAAATGCACATCAAAATGACATAAAAAAACATATGGCAGGATAGGATTCGTGACACAAGACGACATTCTGTTTCCTCACCTTACAGTGAAAGAAACATTGACATATGCAGCCCTCCTTCGATTGCCAAAGACATTGACAAAACAACAGAAGCAAAAACGAGCCATGGACGTCATCTATGAGCTAGGCTTAGAGAGGTAATGAATTCTCATTTCCCTGCCATCATCAATCAAGGCAAATTTGTAATCATAATTCAAGTCAAGAATGATAATAATAGAAATAAATTCTGCAGCGTCTGATTGATCTTGCTCAATCTTGAAAGTTAATGTTGATGTGCCTAGGTGCCAAGACACCGTGATTGGTGGATCATTTGTGCGTGGAGTGTCAGGCGGGGAGAGGAAAAGAGTTTGCATTGGCAATGAGATTATAATCAACCCTTCAATCTTGTTTCTTGATGAACCAACCTCGGGCTTGGATTCTACAACTGCTTTAAAGACAGTGCAGCTGTTACAAGATATGGCAGAGGTATTCTATTTGTGATGCTTCTTATTCAAGTTTTTGGCCATTTCATCAGGAGATAGCGTTGCATTTTTCTGCTACTAACTCGTTTCCATTTAATGGCGCAGGGTGGGAAAACAGTGGTGACAACTATCCACCAGCCATCTAGTAGACTCTTCCACAAATTTGACAAGTTGATTCTTCTTGGGAAAGGGAGTTTGCTTTATTTTGGAAAATCATCAGAAGCAATGCTGTACTTCTCATCTATAGGTTGCAACCCGCTTATTGCCATGAACCCTGCAGAGTTCTTGCTAGACCTTGCAAATGGCAATATAAATGATGTTTCTGTCCCATCTGAATTGGAGGATAAAGTGCAAATAGGGAATTCCGATGCAGGAAAAAGAAACGGGAAGCCTTCTCCTGCAGTTGTTCATGAGGTAATGAAGTATACACAGACAGACTTTTGCGTTCTTAACATCAAAAGCTGCTATTTAACTAGATAATGTTTCTGTCGAAAACAGTACCTCGTGGAGGCCTATGAGACACGAGTTGCGGTCAAGGAGAAGAAGAAACTAATGGTTCCTATACCCCTTGATGAAGAAGTGAAGGCAAAAGTGTCTTCTCTGAAACGACAATGGGGGGCAAGCTGGTGGCAACAATATACCATTTTGTTCTGCAGGGGAATCAAAGAAAGGCGGCACGACTATTTTAGCTGGTTGAGAATCACCCAAGTTCTCTCTACTGCAATTATCTTGGGATTACTATGGTGGAATTCAGATACTAATAGCCTCAAAGGTCTTCAAGATCAGGTAAATAATGGTCCGGCCAAGATCAACCCTTGGGCCTTCTCTTTTCCATTTCAGGCTCAAAAGTTTACTGAAGCACTTCTCTGAAAACCTATCCGAAACCATTGAAAATCAACTGAATTACAAAAAATCAGTCTGGCTCATAATCACAAAAGCACATTTTTTGTTTCCTGAAGCGCCTTTACACAAAACAACGTAATTTCACTTAGTAAACTTAAACCTTCTTGGATTACAGGCAGGGCTGCTGTTCTTCATTGCGGTTTTCTGGGGATTTTTTCCTGTATTCACAGCAATCTTCACATTTCCCCAAGAAAGAGCCATGTTGAGTAAAGAACGGGCAGCTGACATGTACAGACTAAGTGCATATTTCTTGGCAAGGACTACAAGCGACCTTCCACTTGATCTAGTACTACCAGTACTTTTCCTTCTCGTCGTCTACTTCATGGCAGGCTTGCGAATGAGTGCTGCTCCATTTTTCCTAACCATGCTCACGGTTTTTCTCAGCATTATTGCTGCTCAGGTGAGACTAGTTTGCAATACTAACGAAGAAGGGTGTCAAAGAAAAACAAATTAAAATGTAAGTATTTAATCAAGCATGTCTCCATGGCAGGGACTCGGACTAGCTATTGGGGCTACCCTGATGGACTTAAAGAGGGCCACAACTCTAGCTTCAGTTACTGTGATGACCTTCATGCTGGCTGGAGGGTATTTTGTAAAGGTAAGTTCATCAAAGATCATTTCATACATCTCTCTGTATTGCTCCTCTCCAATGCAATATTTGAGTGAATTTTTTCACCACATTTGAATTTTAGATTCGCACCACATGACACATATTGCTGACATTGATTGACCGATAGAAAAGGACTACTCAATAACCTCTACAATCAATATTGAAGTTTCAGAGCATGTCATCAAGAGTGGAGTTCATTACTTCACTAATTGATAACTCTCTCCCAGAATTAGTATTGATTCAACTTTTTCTCACCTAAACGCAAAGAATGGTCACAAATGGTCTTCGATTTTGCAGAGAGTTCCAGTATTTGTATCTTGGATCCGCTATATGTCTTTCAACTACCACACCTATAAGCTTCTCCTCAAGGTTCAATATAAACACATGACACCAGTTTTAAATGGAATGAGAATAGACAGTGGCTTGACGGAAGTTAGTGCCCTGGTGGCAATGGTTTTTGGCTACCGTCTCTTGGCTTATATTTCCTTGCGGAGAATGAAGCTTTGTGCGCAGTAAGCAATATTATTCAGTGAGCATTATCGACAGTTAACTTCCACGTTTGACTTCAAAGATCTATTCCAAGAAAACTTGGGTTCCACGGATCAGAGAAAGGGATATAAGCAAGTTATCATATTTCAGCTCCATGAAGATTTTTGGATGGCAAAAGCCTCAACGACGATATTTATGCAGTATCTTAGGCATGTAAGTTGATTTTTCCGCGAGGAGAATTCCTAATAATGCAATCACGTTATAAGAAGCTCGCATTCACAAGCTCGTATCTTTTATATTAAAATGGAGTGATGTAATAATAATTGTCAGACATACCTACCTATGACTAATGCATATCTATTGGAATTAGCGACTTCTAAAAGTTGGGGAATGAAAAACATGGTAACGCATATGATTTGATAAAACTTTATTTACGTTTTCCATGGAAAGAAAATTTCCAAGAGCAACCGCTTAAATACATAGAAACCACCAGTGATTGCTAACCAAAACCAAATTGAGAGGGAAAAAAGGTAAACGAAAAAGAAAATCTTGAAGATCCCCCTACAGCTCTGTACACTTTTGATCCAGCCTAAGGGGTGAGAATCACCCGCAGTGATTCAACTCACAGTTTGTGAAAGGTTAATACTTTCGGATGCCTGGTTCACGAGCTTGGCAATTGCACTTCGCTTCTATCTCTTGCAGATCATTTCCACTAACCCGTGTTCTTCAGGCAAAAATGTCATGTTGCAGGTTCTGTTTTTCTTTTCCCTGTTCTCAAGCCAAGGTCCTTAACCAACCAAGAAGCCGGAGGAGAGCAGCATCCATTACAGGGGATCTTTTCTCAATGCCTATGATAAGATTATGGGGGCCAGGGGGTAAAAAGAAAAAAACTAGTCATTTAAAGGGAGTAGGAAGCTCATCAAAGTTGACATACAATTTACTTTTCTTGTCCTTGCACCTAAACGTAGGATAATTTTTTAAATAGATCTCGATCAGGAAAAAGAAAAACACCTTGAAGGTTTAACAGGGTTGACATTCATTATTTCATCAATGGAGAAAATACATATCTATAATTTCTACCACGACTTGATCATGCTTTCACAAATGGTCACCAGAACTACCGAAGCCAATATCAAACACATTGAGAATGAGAAATGTTTCCTAGCTTACCAATATCAGCAGCTACTCGATGAGCACACATCACTCCTGAAAAAGCTACAGCTATAACACCCTGTCCTGGAAAGCAGCTATCGCCAACACAGTAAAGACCATCTACAGCCTGCAAGTTTCATCATGTCATGACCCAACTGATTTTCTCCCATGAACTACTTATGTCAACGGATCAGTTAGATCCAAAACTTGAGATAAATCATGTAATCTGAAAAAAGATTCATAAGTGGTTGTTAATGGAGTTTGGCAGGCTTGAGAGGAGTGGAGTATTTACATTTCATCAAGTGTTGATGGCACTTCACTTTTGTAGGGAGAGGACCAGAGAGGTAAAGAAAGAAAGTGAAGCGCCATTGATAAAGGCCAGAGGCAAATAGCCTGAGTATTTCTTGCTTAAATGATTTCTAAAACTACAATTACTGTGACATTCATGAGAGGCAATGATTGGACTTACTGTTGTATTAAATGGCATTCCCAATAAACCTTTAGGAGTACTGCGTGGCATTGGTCCATATGTACCCTTGTCTCGAGCCAAGTACCGCCTGTGTGTCTTGGGTGAACCTACCTGCCATGATTGCATGTACTTTTGAAGCCAAATCAAATTTGAATGACTAGAGTCGATAATAAACATAGTATTCCATTCACTGAAACTTGGAATGAGCTCCCACCAAACAAGGCATGCAGTTAATAAAGTACAAAATGGATAGTGGGAAGGACTTCTTCAAATTAGAGAAATTCGTGAATTTAAAGCCTCTCTAAGGATCCAACCACTTGAGGTTGGTTTATGAATTTGTGTGTATCATTCAGGCTTACATCCATAAGTAGTGATCATTTCCTTCTCATATGCCATCACCTGACACAATCTCTTTACATTCTTCATTGAATATGTACTTTTATGATAATTGATATATACCTCCATGAAAGTAATTGATGATCTGAGCCCTGGAAAAAGTTTCTTCTCCAATCTGCTTATAATCTCATAAGCCACAACCTTCTTCTTTGCCTCGTAGTCCTCTGTCGAGAGTCCCTATACCGTTAAGTCCAGCTATTAGGAATTTAGCTTACAGAGGGAGGGAAGGGATAGAAATAAGACATTAAGTATAGCTATTCACTTAAAAGTTACAGTAGTGAACTTACCTCCCAGTCTTCAATGGAAGATGTTGTAAATATGTGAAGTATATGACGGCCTTCAGGAGCCAATGATGAATCAAGAACAGTTGGAATGCTTAGGAATATGCTTCCATAAGGCTCCTCTAATCTTGCCCAGTCATCCTAAGTCAAAACAAAAGAATTAAAGTTAAATGTGTCAAGCTCACAATTCCAGATATATGGTCTCAGTTTGTGAGCAAATGAATACCTCAAGAACAAAGTGGTGGCAATCTGTATCTGGTGGTAGAACCTCGGCTTTAACACCCATGTGAATGGAAAGAAAAGATGGAGCCTTAACATAAACTTTTTGAAAATTTTCTTCCTCTTTTGGAAAGGTTTCTCCTTTCAACAACTTCCCTGCAACATATTTAATTACTTCATGATAACTGAGAAAGACCAGTGCTAGAGCAGCAAAAGGTTATTGTCCAATCAAATAAATTAGAATGTCGGAATCTGCCAAAACTAACCAAAGGTATCCCATCTAGTAGCATTTGATATTATGGTTTTGGAAAAGAACTCCCTTCCATCTGAAAGCCTCACTCCTACCTGCCAAATTCAAGTGAAACTAAAATAGATAACAATACTATCATCTTCCTTCTTCTTTTTTTATTTCCTTTTGCATTTATAAAACCAAGGATTCAATTCTAGCACCATTGATCCACTATTTAAAACTCACAGCCTTTCCATGCTCAAGAATGATGATGGTCACGTTTGCCCTGTAAAGAATTTCACTGCCCTGATCAATCAGACCTTTTGACAAGGACTTTGCAATTCCACCAACCCCACCAACAGGATAGTTAATTCCTCCAAAATGCCTATCACATAGAACCTGGTGCCGATAAAAAAAAAAGATTAGAATATACATATTGGAGAGGTCCAAAGTTATTTAAACTGCTCACCATGCCCGCATTGATCATTGGGGTCTGCAAAGCATTGACTGTGCTCCCTATGAAACACTGCAGAGAAACAACAGATAAAACTTCTTTATGAGATTGCAGGACCCTCTTTCCATATCCAAAAGACCATTAAATATACAGAATTTATCAAAGAATTGAATTTGAAGTATTTCACCTCTGCATCAATGAAAGACAACAACTCAGGATCCTTTATGTACTTTTGAGCGATGTCTCCAGCATTTTGGGGCAGATAATAAGCTGCAGAGAATAGAAGCATCACATTAGAGAAGTTTAAAAGAAAGAAACAATTATTTTTTTTGGTTTAATTTAGTGACTAGCGTGGAAAAAAAATTCATGATAGGGAAATGAAAAGCAAAAAATAAATAAAAATAAATATTTAAGGACCAAAAGAGATGTGACTTTCAATATTGACTATCCAAAGCTCCAACCTCAGAACTAAAATAGAAGATCATGAAAAACATTTGTAAGAGTTTTTTTTTTGTTTGTTTTTTTTTTGGTGTGTTTGTGAATTAGAACATTTTCTTGACCATCCAAACCAATATGATATCAAGGAATGCTCCAAAAAAATTTGGGGCCGGCACATTGTCTTTTAAGCAGTCAACCTGGAAGCAATGAGAGCACAGCTGCAATTGTCTAATAATTGAGAGTTTTTCCAAGATCCACGCTCGACAGTATTTTTTTCTAATCTATTGCAGCAATAGCTTTGAACATCAATACAAGTTTTGTTAATTAGAAATTTCACGGAACTTAAAAGGTGCAGTTCCATCTTGTTTACTACCAACAATAATTTTACAATTACATTAATGCCCAGGTACATTATCTGCAACAGTTTTCCTTGCTCAAATGATGGCAAAATAGATGTCCTGATTGTGATTGAAGCAAGTAAACAGTATCTACACCCTGTATGCATCTATTGATTCTGATTTTATAAAAACCTGTTGGAGATGTAACAAGCTCCCATTCAAATCAATTAGTAAATTTGAGAGGAAAGGATAGAAAAAATACCCAGTGTCAAGCATTCAAGAGGCTTCTGAAAGAATTGTCCAAGCAGGTAGATTGGCTCCTCGAGCGACTTCAGTTCCAAAGAGTTCAAGGCATTGAATATCTACCCGACAAAATAAATGCTACGGTAAGTGATGATCAACAAGTAGACACAAAATACTGATAGGAAGTTGCATTCACCACAATTTATGTACCTTACAGCATTCATCATAGAATTTAAGGATCCCTTCCTTTTCATGGGGAAACTTAGCAGTAAGTTCTGAGATGAAGTCGCTGTACTCTTTGGGAACTTTAACAGAAAGGTTATTTGGTAGTGGGGTCAGGAATCACCTCCATTTCACAACCAACTGCTGCCAATGCTCGTGTTATCAAATTTAGGTTGCCCTGCCCAAATTTTAGGCACATATCAACGCTGAAGACTTTAGTGATTCACCAAAGCACGCAGTGGATAAAAGTTCAGCGGAGATAGCTTAGTTACATAACAAGAGCAAATAAGCAATAAAATGCTTACAGTGAGGAGTCCTACAAGCATTGAGGTTAAAATCGTTACTGAAGTCTGGTAAACTTACCCAAAAACCTGATGAACTTGGCAAAATCCATTTAAACCTAATCGAAAAATCTTATCTAATAAGCACACTTCTATTGGTTTAGTGGAAATTCTCTTTATGCATGACCCTATTTCACCAGGTTACTTACCTTCTGCAAATAACCATCCAAACACTAAAAAACAGTAATAGAATCTTCAAAATCATGCCAAAAATGCATTACAACCTTTTTCCAACTCAGTCAACAAAATCAAGTCCTTAATAAACAAATAAATCACAACGCAAATAACAACAATAAAGAAATATGGAAGAACAATAACAACTGACCTTGTCACTGAAACCAAACGTAACAGAAGAGCCAACATCAAAAGTATATCCATCCCTCTCATAATATCCAGAACTCCCACCAGGAATCACATACTTCTCCCAGACCAAAACTTTAGCTCCCTTCACTGCCAACTGTGTAGCAGCAACCAACCCACCAATACCAGACCCAATAACAATTACATCATAATCACTCCTCTCTCTGCTCACTCCTTCATTTCCTTCAATATCCACTTCTTTATCCACAGTTAACACGGCCTTTGACCTCAAAATAAAGTGTTTATTTAACTTTACTTCACCAAGACTGTCAATTTTGCTTTTTATGTTTCTGGGCACAATATAACCACTGAAAACTGAGGTTTGGACAGGTTCTACAGACAAAATACTATGTTTTTGGCTTCTGGGTCTGAACCTCCCTAACTGGACAGTATTGAACTGACCAGAAAATAGAGAATTCTTGAACCCTAGACTCATGTTACTAAATAGCTCTTAACTAAAACTAAAACTCAATGTTCTGTGGGCGTCCAAAGAACATTTTGGACAGATATTTTCTCGTTTAGATTTATGGGTCTTGAAGAAAAAATAGCTGTGAGTCAGTTGTTTTGATTTAGTACAGGTATAGACAGATAGTGAGTGAGAAAGAAACCTGCTGTAGTGCTGTGGGCTCTTTATGAGGAGAAAAACACGAGGGGGTTAGCAGTAAGTGATGTCGCTGAATTTGGAAGTGAAAGTGTATAGTGTAGGCAAAGATTGGTTAAGGATTCCTGTCCATGATTCTTCTCTCTTTGGAGACCAGACAAGGACAATTCAAGTTCCAATGGTTTAAACGGTTGAGGGATGTGTTGTGCTTTGATTCCATTGGCCGTTTGGTTTTTGTAGAGTAGTGATGGTTGCCGCCTGCCTGACTGTTAGAATAGATTAAAGTTTTTTTTCCACGTTAGCACTAAAATATTTTCCAAACTATTATGATTAGAAAAATACTTCGAAACACTACTCGTGGATATATTACATGCGTGTTCTATCATGTAATATGTACACGACTAGTATAAAAGCAGCAGCTCAAGCTTATCCATGAAGTTTTTCACCACAAAAAATTCAACACAATCATTTAAAAGAATTCATCTAATTTAATTTCATAGAAACTAATTTCATATTCAAGTAAATTTAATCATAATATCTAAACAATTTATTATAATAAATAATATCAATTCAATTACAAATTAAACTACATAATTACATTTAACAAATTAATTTGTCAATGGGTATACATCATTAGAACCACGAACATGATGTTATTGTGCATGATAAATAACTTTTATCTTTTTCTATTGTATTGTCCGAATATTAAGTCTTCTCGGTCTCACCAAGTGAAAAATAGCATGATGAGAACCAAATATTAAAAACATCCTGCACAACATCTTCAGTAGTTATTTCATGTTTTTGCTTTTTGAGTGGATTTTTGACTGTGGATTTATAGTGGTATTTGTTTAGAACATGGAGTTCTATAATCCTTAAAACCATAATTTTTTAAGCTATAACAGGAAAGTGAAAATGAGATTAATTTTGTAATTAAATATGTCCAATAAAGGAAAAAGCAAGAAGAGAATATTTGGCAAACAGTACCTAATGAAGCATATGCTTATCTCTTCTCCCAAATGTAAGACCTGTGTTGTTCCTTCTTCCTAATTTTTCCATGCATATTCTTCGACCACACGAACAAGATCACCAGCAAGCTCCACCATGCGCCCATCTCTTTTTTTAACAAGTGTCCAAAAAACAGTTCTTAATGAACTTTTCTGTCTGATCTATTTTGTATTTAGTTTTTTTACACTCTTTCTCTCTCTCTCTCTCTCAGTCCATTATTTTCTCGGATTTTCACAAAGGAAGCGCCAACGAATTTGGATCCAAAACTCTACTCTCCATCTTTATAATTATCACATCATCACCAGCACAGAATATTAAGAAAAGGGTACAAATCTACAATCCTTTCATTCCATTTGTTTGAAGTTTCTTTTTGTTTTCCAGTTCCATGATAATAATCACTGCAGTTCTGTATCAGTGGAAATCGTCATTTCCAAAAGCTCTTATCTTTTCATTTATTCGTTTATGCTGATTTTAGATTATGCAGATTCTTTTTCTGGGTTCATTTTTTTTTTTAGCGTATCTTGCTTGGATTGGTTGCTTAGGTAGTGTGCTGAAGGAAAAAAATAAAGAGGTGAAGTAACGGAAGATGGGATTTTTATTTTCAGTTTTTTACTGATGTGGGATTTTTATTTGGACATGATTTTAATTTCTTTCAGTTATATTAGGACCTTTGGTAATGGAAATGTTTTGAGTTGCCTTTTCTTTTGATTGATTAGAAATTCATGGTCTCTGATTTTCTGCTGTTTTGTTCATTTGATGAGTGTCTCATGCTTTTGAATCCAGTTAATGGGTTCTCTGGCTTTTCTTTATTTTAATTATTTAGTCTTTTTGAGGGGCTTTACCAGTTCTGTTTACAATATCTTCTTCTCCTCTTTATTTTTTCATTTATAATATCATATATCCAGTCTAACTTTACTAATTGCTTTGTTAGTACCTGTGCAAATCTTATGGATAGGCGAAATTATGAAACTTTTCAATTCTTACAGTACCTTCAATATCCAATATTAGTGATTCATCTTATAAGTGATGACTTCTGCATAATTGCCAAATTAATATTTTTGTTCTTGGATATAACACCCTAGGCTTGAATTGATAGTGAAGCATGTCATTGATGCTTGTTTCTCTAGTTAAATCGAGCCTTTTTTGTACAGGGTTAAAGTTTGGGATAGAAAAGCGATGGATAGGCTCAAGGCTCCTGCTCGCCTCATGATAGTTTCGGATCTTGATCACACAATGGTTGGTCTCGTAATTGTTTGGTTTCTGCTTGTTTCATTGTATGTTCTTGTGGCTGCTATAATTTTATTAGACAATATACTCTTGTTGCAGGTTGATCATCATGATCCCGAGAACATGTCTCTTCTTAGGTTCAATGCCTTATGGGAGGCCTGTTATCGTAATGATTCTCTGCTAGTTTTCTCCACTGGAAGATCACCTACGCTTTATAAGCAGTTGAGAAAAGAGAAACCCATGTTAACACCTGATATAACCATAATGTCTGTGGGAACTGAGATCACGTATGGCACCTCCATGGTGCCCGATGATGGTTGGGTTGAAGTTTTGAATCAGAAATGGGACAGGAACCTAGTCACTGAGGAAACAAGCAAGTTTCCTGAACTTACTCTTCAGGTATGTTAAACACTTATGGGATTTGGTTCTCTGATTGTTCATATTGCTTTGAAAATGAGCATATAGTTTTGTTCATAGAAGAAAACAGTTCGGCAACTTGAAATCTCTGAATAAATGACATCTATGGGGTAATGCAGTCAGAAACAGAGCAACGGCCTCACAAGGTCAGCTTTTATGTTGATAAAGCCAATGCTCAGAATGTGACGAAGGCGCTATCAGAGATATTTGCAAAACGTGGGGTTAGTTTCTAGTTTTGGGATCCTTGCCCCCTGATTTTGTGTTCTTTTTAGTACAAGTCTACAGGTGCTACAGTGTCTAACTTAATTTTTAAATCTCTTCTCTTCTTCTTCTCTCTCTTTCTCTCATCTTTCTTTTCTTCTTCTTGTTTTTTTTTTCGTTTTTGTTTCTAGTTGGATGTCAAGATAATTTATAGTGGTGGAATGGACCTGGATATACTACCCCAAGGTGCTGGCAAAGGACAAGCTCTTGCGTATTTACATAAGAAGTTTAAGACTGAAGGAAAACTACCTGCCAATACTCTTGTTTGTGGTGATTCTGGAAATGATGCCGAGCTGTTCAGCATTCCAGATGTACATGGAGTGATGGTGGGTATTTACATTCTGCCATATCACTTAATTGGGAAATTGAGGTTGCTCACATAGGTCATTTTTTCTGTTAACTATTCATTCATTGATTTATCTGTCTAGGTTAGTAATGCACAAGAAGAGTTGTTGCAGTGGCATGCTGAAAATGCTAAAGGCAATGCTAAAATAATTCATGCAACCGAGCGGTGTGCAGCTGGGATCATACAAGCTATTGGTCATTTTAAACTTGGTCCCAATACTTCTTCAAGAGATATAACCAACCTTTCAGACTTTGAGTCGGAAAACATCAGTGCCAGTAGTGAAATAGTGAGATTTTTCATGTTCTATGAAAGATGGAGGCGTGCAGAGGTTGAGAACTCGGAGCTATATTTGGCAAGCATGAAAGCTGATTGTGTATGTTTCTATCCTCTTTTCTTTTGACTCTATGTGTTGCTCTAGAAAAGTTTGTGGACTTTTATGTCTTTCCTTTTCTTTGTGATGCATTTTAACCTTTAAGGATTAGGTTTATACTAACTACTATGCAAGAAATAAACATGGCTTGTGTCTGCTTTTCTTTCATGGTATAAACAATACACTACATTCATCTGGATTTCATATTCTTTTTGAGGCTCATAATATTCCAGCTAAGCATTAAATTATCCAGTCATGGTTGTTTGGTTCAGTTCTTTTGCTTTTCTTTCAGGAGGATAAATATATTGCTAACACCGTTAAACTGTTATAAATGAAAGTCTGACCTGTTGTGCTTAACCATGTAAGCTTTTGATACTTGTTCTCCATATGAATAGCCTTGTGGCTGATGAACAGAAAAGCAAGCTTGAGACTGTTCAGTTTTTTATCCTTTTCTGCCATAAAATCTGAAGGGTTGAATTTGTCTGTTTTGTTTTAAGAATGAATTTATTCAAAGAACTGGACAAGGTTCACCTGGACATACTAACCCACCCACTTGCCTCTGCAGTCAAGGTCTGGGGGCGGATTTATTTTAAAATACATAGAGCAAGCATTATCAAGCATACTTAGATAAATTAATATCCACCATCATCTTATTTGCTGGTGTCCATGAATGCACTCATCGATTTTTTATTATATACATATGTTTTGCTTTTCCAGATTCCCTTTCTTCAGTTAGCCTGATATAATTTTTTCCTTTTTTTGACAGGATTCATCTGGTATTCTTATCCACCCATCTGGTGCTGAGCTTTCTCTTTGTGATGCTTTAAATGGAATGAGGAGCTACTATGGTGACAAACAGGGCCAAAATTTTCGAGTTTGGGTGGATCGGGTACTATCCATACAGACTGGTTTGGACACGTGGCTAGTAAAGTTCAATAAGTGGGAATTATCAGGTAAGACCTCCGAATGATAATGATTTCATTATCAATAATGCTGATGATAAAATGTCCCTGCTCTCCCATGCATTTTATGATATATTTGTGCACCAGTTTAGACTACTGGACGCTGTTACACTTTCCTCTTTTCTTTGATGCCATCCATGTAATTTCTTCTGATTTGTCAATGCAAGGTTTTTAAGTTTTTAACGTATACTTCTTCAGCTGTAGTTGGTCTGCAGGATGTTCTTGAACCTAATCAGGGATCTCTTTTCTACTGGATTCTGGTTTTTCTTCAGAGTCATACAAATGCCTTCGCATGGGTAGCTGTAAACAGGGTGGAAGAGCCTTTAGAACTTGACCTGCTTAGGAGAGGGACAAACAGATCTAAAACTACTGATATTCTCTTTCTTACTTGGGGGTTAGAATCCTATAGGTGCTTTATTTGGCAAAAGCCATGGTCAGAGTGAGCATACCATCTGCTAGAAAAGAAACCGTCCATAGAACAATTAATCATATCTTCTATGGACAATAATAAAACTGTTTTACTCTCTCCTCTCTATGATTAATGGTTCTATGGTTTCCTTAGTTGTCTGAGTTTCTATGAGAGCTGTCACCCAGATTTTTCAACTTTTCCTTGAAATAGCCTGTCCGACACCTGGACAGGATAAAGGGTGGTTGCTAGACACCCCATAGTAATGGAAAATCGCTTAAAACATGGACTAGCTCAACCTTTGAAATATACCTGTAGAATCCTTAGTAACTTCTTGGTATAGTATCTGTTGCAATGCCTTCAATGCACTTGACTGGGTTTTTGGAGTTGGTGTTGGAAAATGAGCACTGGCAATCGGGTTTGCGGGCAATTAATTTCTTGTAGCTATGCTTTTATTTGTAGAATTTTTGTAATTCTTTAGTGGCGTAGATTACCTGCATGCCCATTTTAATTTATTCCATGCTAAGTAAAACCTTTGATAACAGGGATCTCTTAATCAATTAATGGAGCTGTATGTCCCATTTTTTCATTTCTCGTCAATTCTTGCAGGGGATGAGCAGCAAGGTTGTGTGATCACTTGTATAATAAATATAAAGGTAAACCTTGAGATCAATCAATGAGTTTCTGCTAAAACAAGAACTCTGCCCTCACATGATCTGCTTCCTCTTTGTGTTTTAGAAGGACGGTGTTTCTGGGGCAACTTACATGCATGTGCATGAAACTTGGCTGGAAGGATCAGGAGCTAAAGATCAATCTACCTGGCTGTTCTAGATTGTGTTTACAGCTCAAAGCTCAGATACAGACAGCTCATAACCGTCTTCGAAGTTCGAACACAATAAAATTAATCAAATGATGATTTTCAGCTTTGTAATTTGATCATTGTTGTATGAACATCAACTTCATGGTGATCGGCTATTACATAATAAATGAATATGATTAATTAATATCCTGAGTGTTTTTCTTCCATCAAACTTTTTATTCCTCGTATTATTAGTCTAGGTGGGTATGTTGGAGATCAATAACATGTATGATCCTGCTGCCCCCCTAAGGAACCCTCAGTTGCCCTACCATGCTTCGATGATCATGCGCACACAAAATTCCTGTGCTGCAAAGGCCGCTGCCACCAGTCACCATGACCACTGTGCATCACCTAGAAAAGTACGAAAGAAATTGCCTCGCGAACGACGTGTCATTGTTAGGGGTACTTGGGCCCAGTTTGTATGGACCAAATCTGAAAGACCAGCCCATGGTGCAATCAAAGCAATTCCAAAGAATGAATTAAGAAAAAAATAAACAACAAAAAAGGGCCCAACCGGGTTCGAACCGGTGACCTCTTGATCTGCAGTCAAATGCTCTACCACTGAGCTATGGACCCCTGATGCTTGGAGGCTCATAAATAATATTAAGTAAACCAAGAGACAAACCCCGCATTAAATAATATAGTATAAAAATTGAAAAGATTCGTCTTCATAAAATTTTGTTTCGTTTTGTTTTGCAGCCAATCTTTATCAAAATTAAGGTTATCTCGGGGTTTTTGTCTTAAAAATCTAAAAGAAAGGATGGTGTGGCCATGATACCAAGCATGAGGGCATATTTAATAGGTGAGCTACAAGAGTCAAGGAAAAAAAAAAACTATTTTTTTTCCCTTTTCTTCTTTAATTTTACAGCTTCAAAGTGATAGTCAAATAAAATGAAAAGTTAAAATGATTTTTTTAAATGAAAATCCACTTCTATATATCGATAAAAAAGCTGAAAATATTAAAATAGACTATTTAAAAAAAAATTCTTTCATCCCTACAACTTTTCTCAATGTTTTTTTCTAAAAAAAATCCAAAAATATTAATATTAAATATATTAAAATACAAATAGGTTAAAATAATTTTGTTTTTCATTGGAGTGCATATAAAAAAAAATAGAGTCATATTTATATTATTTAAAAAGCTATATCAATAATTTGACTTTTCTAAATAGTTTTTGTTACTGAAGATGCTTTGACTTTTACAAAGTGAAAAAGCTATTGCAAGTCTATGTTATATATTGTATATACAAATTTGATATGGTAACATTTGTTTACTGTCTTAGTATAGAAACAATAAAGACAATAAAAATAGAAATATATTTAATTAAAAAAACAAAAATATAAAATAAATTTGTTTTTAAAATAGTTTTAGAGTGAGATTTTTTACTTTCAAAATAAGAAATGTATGAAAGACATGTCTCTTATATTTTCATTATCCTCGTCTCTTTTGTTCTGAGACAATAACTAAACACTACCAAATAAATTTTTTAATTTCAGTTATCATTACTTTATTATTAAGAATAATAATGAAATACCTTGAAGGAAAAAGATGCATTCTCTAATTTTATCTTTGTGAAAGTCTTTTAATCTCTATTATCTATTTTATTTCTATTAATAGTTTTTAATTAAGCATTTTGACGAAGGTCCATATAATTTTTTTTATGATTAATTTTCATTCAATAAATTAAAAAATAAAATATTTTACACATATTAATCAAGTTACTATTGAAAAGAAAATACACATGTTATTTTAAATATATATTAAGAAAATAAAAAAATAATAAATGTTAGTATTAAATTATAATTGTTTAGTTCAATTTAGTGTGTGTTCCATGCAAGTTTAGTTCAATTTAAAGTATTTAAATTATATATCATGCAAATTAACAACCTAATAACAATTTTAAGACTAAAAATTACTTTGTATCTTATTTATTAATTGCTTAGTTTAATTTTTGCAATTCCATATTTTATAATTTTTATATAATAATTTTTTTTGTTATTTTATTTGCATGTTATAAGTCGTATATATAGATTATATTATTATGTTCTTCTACTTAGGAGATGGTTAATACAACTAATATTTCAGAAATGATTCCACTATCACTTTTTGTGGTACATGATGAGAAACCTAAAAACTCTAATAGTTTGAACTTTGAGAGGTGGCAATAAAAGGTATTTTATCTAACCACCTTGAAGTTGGCAAAGTTCTTGTCTAATATTATTATTGTGGTAGTTGTGAATGCATGGATGCATAACTATTTCATATGCAAGAACTACATCGTAAATGGTTTGGACAACATGCCATATGATTTGTATAGTTCAATTAAAAATGCAAAGGCACTATAGGAAGCCATTATGTATTGAAAGTATAAGGTTAAAGATGTTGACATGAAAAAGTTCATAGTCATCAAATTTCTTGACTTCAAGATGATTGATTCAAGGACTATGATGAGCAAATTTCAAGAGTTTTAACTCATCTTACACAACATTCATATTGAAGAGATGATTTTAAGTGAATCTTTTCAAATGATTGCTATTATTGAGAAATTATCATTATCTTTGAAAGATTTCAAGAAGTACCTTAAAAGCATAAGTGAAAAGATAGTAGAGTTGAAAACATTATTCTAAGATTGATAATAAAATAAAGGAAAATAAGTTGTTTGAAAGGAGAGCTAACTCTTTCATAATAGCTTCTAAAACAAACATTATTAAACAAGTAAAGAAGACCAATAATAAAAACCAAAATAAAAAGCTTGATGTGAAGGGAAAAGATATTGTCATGAAATTCAATAGCAAGTGGTTTATTTATAATAAGACTGGACATCAAGTCAATGATTAAAAAAATAAAACTCAAGAAAGAAACTTTAAGAGAGAAAAGATTGCTTAAGACAATGTCACCAAAATTAATAACATTATAAATAAAGTATTGAATATGAAATTGTATGCTATTTTATTAAACCTTTAAATCTTGTGAATAATATTGAATATTGGAGGATTAACACTAGTTCTAAGACATAATTGTGCTAAAAGAATGATGTTCTCTACTTACTAAGAAGTAGGTGTTAAACAACTTGTCATAACCCAATTTCCAGTCCCCAAAATTTTTTTATATTTTGCTTAAAATAAAAAAAAAATCATAAATTCAAAATCTAAAAATATTTTTGGAACATAAATAAATGAGCTTTTGAGTTGCAACAAGTCAAAATTCCAAGAGCAGAGTCAGATTTGAATATCGTTGACAAGATAGGTTGAAGAACAATTTAATTTAAGCACAATTTGAAAGTCAATTTAACTGAAATTGAAAGAATTAATTAAGTTCAAGATCTTAATTAAACTTCTAATGAGTTTATCTAATTTATTTAAGGACTTAGTTGAAAGAAAATTATGTTTGAAAGATAATTTGATCAAAATTAAAAGAATTCATTAAATTTAAGGGCTTAATTAAACTTTTAATGAGTTTAATTGATTTAATTAAAGCAAAATTAAATTTAAAAGTTAATTTTTGTAAGCAAGTATTTGTGTGATGTTTTTTTTAAGATAATCGCCTGATATTCATAGTCAATTTGATTATTGTAATAAGGGATGTAAATTATAATATAATTCTCTCTTCTTTTATTTACTTTACTTTATCGCATGTTAATTATAATTTTATAAAAAAATTTAAATTTTAACCAACCTCTTTTTTGGGCACAATCCGAAACAGGGGCTAAGAACCCGTTTGCCAACGAGGTTGCGTCTGCGTTTTGTTTAAAACGCAGATGCAACCCATTTGGTAACAAAAGGAACACATTTTACTGTGTATGGGCCCCATGATTTTTCGCGTCCGAGACGCAGAAAAGGAAGAAGCAGCATTTTGCTGCTTTGTGGACACTGTTCACGCTAAATTAATTAGCATGAACAGTGTAGCACACACTGTTCAAGCGTGAATTGCACTGTTCACGTGAACAGTGCAATTCACTTGCACTGTTCACACACTTTTTTTTTTTTTTTACATATAAAAAAAATTAGTTT
>Ga0325405_1001787_pt1 | contig 22012 bp, 11 predicted proteins | sample PopdelMetagenome_21_FD_205663 | JGI IMG/M metagenome (GOLD analysis project Ga0325405, IMG submission 205663) | Populus deltoides microbial communities from Bellville, Georgia, United States - Xylem-Control-R2 | ecosystem: Host-associated > Plants > Phyllosphere > Stem > Wood/Secondary xylem...
AAAAAAATACATTTCATTACAGCCCTTCTCTGTGTTCTTAGTTCATCTTAGTGGCTCAACCTATATAATTTAAGTATTTACATTTATTATATATTTGTATAAAAATCAATTATTCAATATTGTGGTTTGTCTCTCTCTTTTTTTTTCATTTAAACGGATGAAATTGTATTTTTAATCTTCAAAGTAACCTTAATTGATATAAGGTTATACTATAAGAATTGTTAAAAATTATTCAAAATATTTTTAAAAATAAAGAAATTAAATTCAAATTTGCGTTCAAAGTAACTCGATCATTATAATTTTAAAAAAATGAAAAAAACATGTTTTATATTTGATCCATGAACTTTTAATAACTGGAAAAAAAAGAGGTTATGATGATGATTCGTGAAGGAGATGCAGATAAACTCCATGATAGAATGCGTCGGCTAAACAGACTATTTTGTTTGGGCCAGCACTGAACAGCCTAACACTGTAGGATGGCATCTATTCCGATCCATCTCAGTCCACTACACGCAGACCTGCGCACCTTCATTCACACAAAAAATCTCCGAGCAAGGTAGAAGCATGCATCAACTCTCCAAGAATGACATAACAAAGAACATGTTTTTGCAAGAATAACCAGGCCCAAAAATAAAGTTTACGATCCAAGTCCACACACTTCAGTACAAGAATTCATCATAAATTAAAGTTTGTTTTATTAAATAATTAATCGTTTTAATTGTAATAAACAATTACAATTTAAATTGAAAAGTCAAGTTATTTAAAGGGAAGTTTTAATTGTAATAAGGTAGCGTCAACAAAACAATCCAGTCAATTTTGAAGGTAGAATAGTCTCACAAGAGATTTCACGCATTTAATTTAATTGATTGACTTCATGAGATTTTACATTTAGTCAAATCCGGTAATTACCATGTCCAAGAGATATATAATCATTATTAACTAATGAATAAATTATTGATAAAATGTCAATGGGTGCTGATTGATATTTTGCTCGTTATATTGTGATATAAAATGTATTTTAAAAATATTTTTTTGTTTAAAAACATATTAAAATATTTTTTATTTTTAATATTAGCATATTATAATTATTAAAAAATACTAAAAATATATTAATGTATATTTTTTAAATAAAATATTATATATATATACACACACACAAATAAAATCTTAGACATTGTTTCAGAACGCGGTGTAAATCGTATTCCATAAAAATTTAATAATTTTTTATTTAAATTTATTTTATTTTATATTTTAATAAAATTTATTTTATTTTATATTTTTAGATCGTTTTGATATGTTGATGTTAAAAATAATTTTTAAAAAATAAAATATATTATTTTAATACATTTCCAAACAAAAAATAATTAAAAAATTAATCATTACCACACTCTCAAATATTAGTTAAAAGCATGCTCTTGGTAACATTATCGCATACCGCAAATGATTAAAAAATTGCACCTCTGAAAGATAGTTTTAATAATGACAAGGAAATTCTTTGTATACACTTCTCGTGATAAATAGTAATGAGAGTTGCATGATAAAAAAAAAACAAAAAAAAAGACAGAAAAGAAAAGAAAATACATGAGAGTTGCAATGCTTGTCCATATCACCTTGAAGGTGGTAGTGGATTTTTGAACTTTTTTTACCAACGAAGAAGACGTCTCCTGCAAGCCCATTTTTCTTCAACTTTAGTCCAAAAAAGCATGTCACTTGTGTACGACAATTCGAAAAGTCAAAGTTAAATTTCAAAATTGAAGAATTTAGGAGATTTTCGGATGTTCAATGAATTAAACAATACCTAAGAATTCCCTAAGGCATGATTTTGTTATCAGATAAAAATGTCAATTGCTGCTAAGATTTCTTCCATGCCTACCAAAGCTAAACCACCACCGGCACTGCTTTCGTCTTCTAGACAAAGCACTGCTTGTTCAAATTGACTTTTCAAGCATCAAACAATTGAAATCTCTTAATTGTAGCTCTATAAATATCAAGTTCTCATCCTTACATATATATACCGTGCACACAATTTTCTTTATTTAGATATAATGGCACCCTCTACAAGAAAATGCCAGTTAGTCATTGTTTTACTAGGTATTCTTGTTGCCGGAGCTCTGCCAAGCTATATTGTAGCTCAAAATTGTGGGTGTGCCGCAAACGAATGCTGCAGCCGATGGGGTTTCTGTGGCACCGGCAATGACTATTGCAACACCGGGTGTCAAGAGGGTCCATGCTTTGCACCAGCTCCTACCAATGATGTCTCAGTGCCTGATATTGTGACCCCAGAATTTTTTGGTGGGATCCTTGATCAAGCTAATTCAAGTTGTGTTGGGAAGAGCTTCTATTCACGAGATGTATTTCTTGAGGCTCTCAGTTCATATTCTCGATTTGGTAGGATTGGTTCAGTTGATGATTCCAGGCGGGAGATCGCAGCTTTCTTTGCCCATGTCACACATGAGACTGGACGTAAGATTTCTCTCCTTATGTGTCGTCTCCAGTTTTGTCAATATTTATAGATATAATTATAATTTATACCTCGTAGTTTAACTGAACTAATTGACGCCTTTATAATTAAAGTTTTCCTCTGTAATTATTTTTATTTTATTTCTTATTATTTTCTATTTTTATTCATTTATAACATGTGTGAACTAGTAATGTAGCTCCGAGTAGTGATTAACGATATCCCAAAATTCATATATTTCGAAGATTCAATTTTTTTTTTACACTAGGATTTGATTTTTTTTTATCTAAACTAATCTAATTTCTGAAGGCTCACTTAACCCTAATTAATCCGGTCGAATCGAGTCAGCACATTAAATGATAAAGCTCTCAAAATGATATAGTTAGTATACTCAATTCAAAAAACTCAAACTCAAAATCTTACTTATTTAAGGGTAATAAACACTGAACCACTTAAATCAATTATCATTGATACACTAGAACACTTGATTTAACCTCATAAACCTCATTAAACCATATACTTCACTTCTGTATAATAAATTAAAATTTAGGAGAAAAGTTAATTTAACTTTGTATCAATCATAGCGAAGGTAACAATTCTTGGGTCAGATACAACTGGTAGTAAACAAGTTAATTTCTATTAGTTAGTAATTAACGAATAAAATATTTTCTGCAGATTTTTGTTTCATAGAAGAGATCAATGGACCATCAAGGGACTACTGTGATGAGGACAACACACAATATCCATGCAATCCTGATAAAGGTTACTATGGCCGAGGACCAATCCAGCTCTCATGGAATTATAATTATGGACCAGCAGGAGAAAGCATCGGTTTTGATGGATTAAACTCACCTGAGGTCGTGGCCAATGACCCTTTAATTTCATTCAAGACAGCTTTGTGGTATTGGATGAATTTTGTCCAACCTGTAATCAGCCAAGGGTTCGGGGAAACTATTAGAGCCATTAATGGTGCTCTTGAATGCGACGGAGGAAATTCTGCTACTGTTCAAGCTCGGGTTAGGTATTATACTGATTATTGTAATCAACTGGGAGTGGCGCCTGGAGATAACCTAACCTGTTAAGAGAGAGTTTCACCATCGAAATTTTCTTTTCTATTTTGGTTGTCTTTTTAAAATATAAAAATAAAAATAATAATTTATCTCGCTGTGCTCTTAGTTCTCTAATCTAAATATATACTTGTTTAGATTAATTAATGTATGGTCTGAGATTAAAAAAAATAAAAAAAAAAAAAAGGAAAAAAGAGTACATATATAGAGCATGAGGAGTTAAGTTTACTTCTTCACATTCTCTTGGTGAAGAGATCATGTGGACTTACATGCCATCTTACTTGTGGTTTGGAAAATGAGAGGACTGGAATTATGAAGAAGGTTGTCACACGAAGTTAGAAGGAAGTTTCTGCTATGTTTCTTGCTGACAAATGACAAGTTGATGGACTAATGAGGACATCTTAGTACGTCCAAGGAGCAACCCAGTCTCAGACTCATCCAAGATCCAAAGTTAAAAATTGCTAGCGAATATACCATATAGTAGTTAATTACTAGCAGCATAGATGTTATTGTTCATCTGGAATATATTTATTATTAATAAAAATATTTTTTATTTTTAATACTAATTTATATTTTATTAAAAAATTAAGAGTAAAAATAAAGTTTACGGGGTAAAAATATTTACAAAAACATTATAAAGTTATTATAATTATGAGATTCGTATTGCATCAAAACATTATTTTTAAATATTCTTAATCAACATTCTATTAAGATTGAACATAAATTAAAGTTGTTGAGACTGGTGTATATTATATTCTTTTCTTTATAAAAGAAGTAGTTGCTCTCATAAACTGAGGTTTGAGAGATATTTGAAACTAATATGCATGTACTTGTTAGATGACATGCCATTGAACTAATCTGCAAAATAATTCCATATGAAGATATCACCTATGTCTATAGAAAGACTCTTATGATAATTATGTAAATAATCTTTAAATTTAAAATTACTAAATTATTTTATATAAAGATTGTTACGTTTTTATCCTGACCACATGTTGTCTTAATTAAGGATAATAAACAAGTAGATATTAAATATAACATAAATTATATGATGATATTTATATAATCAAGAGAGGATTCATGATCCTAGATTAATTAGAAAAAAAAATATTTTATTTATTCTCAAATAGTATTGATTATGAAATCCTCAGCTAAGATGGAATCAGTTTTGAAAAGAATTTTAAAATATTATTCAAATAATTAATGACTATAATGTTGAGAAATAATATGATTTGACAAAGCAAATATACTTCATACTATAATATCTAAATCAAAACATTATTGATGAAGGGATAATAATTACACTAAGAAACTAGTTAGTGAAAGATTAAGTCAAACTACTTATGACTTTTCTAATATTTGAGGGATCATGATATATTACTATACACTGTACTTGATCTTCAAATATAATTCAATCAATTATTGAATTGATAAAAAATTAAATTGTTTAATGTGCTTAATCTTATTTTATTTAAGATTATGATTTATATTTGGATCAATTTATTAGAGAATCTAATGGTTCACATATATAAGAATCATTGGTAAGAAACTAAAATGGGATGATTAATTAAGCGTGACTTAATTTTAACTAAATTTTAGAAATTAAGGACTAAAATATAATTATTATAGGGGGATTACAATTTTAGACCTAGAAAAATCAAGTAAAGACTTAATTAAATGAATTTATAAAATCACCCTAAAATAATATATATAATATTATTTAAGAGACAAATTAATAATTTGTTGTTTATAGGGCTTTTTAGGTTTCTCTATAAATAGAATATTATGCTCTTATTTTCTATATATATGTGTGTGTGTGTGTGTGTGTAAAAAGTACAGTACATAAACACTTAAACCATATTTTTCTAGCACTCTAAGGTATAACAACTCTTTTCTCCTAAAAAGATTTAGAAGATTTTTCATTGGTGATTCGTGTAGATTACTGTTAGAGGCTGGACACCTAGACGACTTGTGATTTGCAACAACTCAACCTTGAAGTAAATATTCAAAGTTGAAAATAACATATGAACTTCAAATAATCTTCGCATAAACTCTAACATACGTGAGTTTGCTTACTTTGCATAAACTCTAAAATATACAAAGTAAGCAAACTCACATTTTGTTTTTACCAATTTATGTTTTAGGTTAATTTAATTATTTTTTTAGTTTTCTTATATATATTTAAGTGTTTTATAGCTTTTTACTAAGAGAAATTTATTGTATTAATATATGATTTGTATGCCAAGATTTGTTTAGGATTTTAGGGAAATTAAATTTTGCTGAAATTGAATTTGATTTTTTTTAATTTAGGCGTGTTATGATTGAATAAATAATTGGTAATTTGAATGGGCACCAATCATATTTTATCAATTTTATTATTAAGTAGAATTTAGGAGAAAAAATGATTTTTTATGAAATTAATGAAATCAGAATTATTCTATTTAGATTTCATAATTAAGTAATGGTATGATCGTTCTTGAATGTATCAAGATTTATCAAAAGGAATATACAAGCAAGATTATCTTCAAAGAGTTGAAAGTTTTATTAATTTCATAATTTATAAACTGAATAATATTAGTGCAGATGAAATTAGATGTCTAGATGTAAAGTATAAAAATAAAAAATTCCAACATAAGAATATGTCCATTGTCAACTTAGGTCTTTTTTTTTTTTTTTTACTTTTTTTCACTTATACCCTATTCCATTAAATTGTTTTTTATTTAAATAATGATCTTTTACATTTTTGTTTTTCATTATCATATATTATGAAGAGATTAGTTTGATTTGTATAAAAAACATTTTTATATTTTATATGAATAAGTTGTATTAGTATGAAGATTTTTATAAAAATAAAAAATTATTTTTTATTAGTAACAATATTTAGCCACTAAGATTAAATAAATAAAAAAATTAAAATAAAAAGGATTGTCGATGTAAACCATTTGGATGTAAACTATTTGCATGTGAAACTATTTATTTTGACTGAGATAAGTTTTTCGCTTTAATATTAAATTAGTATTAATAACTTTTTTAAATTTATTAATTCATATATTTATTAGTATATTTTATAAAGTATAAACTATTCACTAAACTATTCACTTCTCAATTAATAAATTTAATGATAAATAAGAACATATCCATAATATAATTGTTATTTTTTTCATGTTAGAAATTGACTTGAAATCCTACTCTCATTATTTTTGTGTAAACAATATATTTTTGTTTATAAATTAAAAAAATCATGATATTTTAAAATGCATTCAAAATAATAACATATTTTTTCATTATATTTGAAATTAATTTAAAGTTTTACATAGATGATAAAACTAATTAATTAACAAACACTTAAAGAAGTAGGGGATTTGCACCGTGGATCCCATCACAAAATATCATGGATTTAGTGTCCACCTTTTTTTCGTTCCTTTTTTTTTTTTTAATTTCTCTCTTATTATTAATCTTTTAGGAAAAAGTAAGATTAAAAGATAATGAATCAAAGTAAAAAAAAAAAAAGTATACAAGTGGCTTTTTCAAACTTATGCAAGTAGAGTTCAACTGAGATAATTTTTTTATCTTCAAATTTATTAAAAAACTACATTTAAACTTGAGAATATTTTTGGTTTTAGTGTTTTGTGTGGTTTTTAGGTTTTTAAGGTTATTAATGGGTTTATCAAAGTGCTTTGGATGTTTTCAATATATTTTAGATAAAAAAATAGGTTTTTATATATAAAAAATCATCAATCCTAATTTTTCAACTACTATAATGGTTAAAATATAAGGAAATGCAAATGATGCATCATTTGATTTTATTTTTTAAAAATGAGGCGGATAACGCTCCCATTAGCAATTAAAAAAAAACCCACACACATGAGTTATTTCCAAATGAGCCACACATGTTATTTTGGCTTGCCAGACCTAGCATTGTTCGACCTCTTTTTTTTTAATTAGTATATTTTTTATATATATTTTTAAAAATAGTTTTTTAATTTATATTTAGATTTATACCCTAAATTTTTATTTTATTTATTTAGCCTTTTTTTAAATAGAGATTATTTTTAATTATTTTATATGGATGTAATTTTTACAAGATTATTGTAATTCATCTATAAATTTTATTTTTATGTTTTATATAAATGAATTTTATTTTTAAAAATAAAAATATTTATTTTTAAATAATTTTTCTAGTATGTGTAACCTTGTATACTATTTTTTTCTCCTTTATTTTATTTAATTAATTTTATGTGTGTCTGGTTTTATTATAATTTCATTAAATAAAAAATTATTTTTATAAATAAAATCAATAAATATAACCGAGTAAATAAGGGTCAAATATTTTAATTTATATATATTTCATAATTTTTTTCAGTTTTGTTTTTTATTAATATATATAATTATTTATTTATTTAATTAATTGTATACGTAAACATCTTAAATTATTTAATTAAAAAATTACCCCTCACGCAACTGAACACAGGTCAAATAGTGAAGTATTAATTAACTAGAGAAAATATCTAAGCTCCTTCTTCGTCTTTATCACGTCTACTTTACAACTCATTTTCATCATTTCATATCCATCTTATCGCTTTATTACCAGCAGGCCAAGCTTTTTTACGGGTCCACTCACCTCCAAATACGCAAGACTTTTGTCATGAAGGATGGAAAAATTACTTGTTCTCGTCCAGTTAACAAATATAGAAATGAGGGAAATTTCTTTTGTAGTTAACAAATCTTAATAAAGAAGCATCACTCACCCCATCTTAGAATTCCGCTCCTGCGGCCCTCTCCCTTCCTCTCTCACTCACTCTCGTATCAAAACAGATCAGGTTTTTCTCTGTAAGTTACTTGCTCTCTCTGTTTTAAATGTAAGGAGAGCTCTGTTTCTTGGAATTTTGTTTCTTAAAAAGATAAAACAGAGCCAAATAAGCTTAATTTTGATATGAGTTTTGGAATTCAAGTAATTCCATGTAAGTGGATTTCAGCTTCTGTTACTGTGCATGTTTTGTTAATATTGTGTTTGCTGAATTGGGTCCTCTTTTCTTTTTATGTTTAGGTAATTTACTTTAAGAATTTCTGAATTAGGTACTTTTTTCCAGTCAAATTGAGACGAAAATCTGAATTCTTTCTGTGATTCTTTGGTTTTCTGTTTGCTTGCTTGGAAAATGATGGAAAGCGAAACATTTCAGTGACCTATGAGTCCAAAAGACAAAAAACTTTTGTTCAATTTAAGTCTTTGGTTTGTTACACTTTGTTTTCTGTTTTTAGTTGGAAAGTGAAAGGAATTTCTTGTGTGAATTTCAGGAAAGAGATCTACTGTTTAAGCAGTGCTTGGAATTATTATAAAGTGAAAGAAAATTGCCTTTCTTTTCCTTTATTCTATTTAATTGCTTAAAATTCTGAAACATTTCCGTTCTTTATCACTCACTGGTTGACATAGATCGAATTCATTATACTGTAAGTTGAAAATTGTTCTGAATTGAGAAAATGCTTCAATGTGAAAGAACTTTGAATCCTGGGTATCTTGAATTTAAAACAATGGAATCCCTTTACCATTTAGCACGCCGCACCCGTTCCATTGTTTTAAATTAGCAATCAAATTGTTGCACAGTAAAATTTTACTCTTACATGATTTAAACCTTTCTTTGATCAAATCTTATTGTCACAGGATTTGCAGTCGGACTGTAATTTTGGATTCAATACAACCCATATTTGCTAGCGCGCAGAACGTAGACACAGCTATTGGAAAACTCCAATCATGGACTAACAACCGTTGTTTGATGAAGGACCGGGGGATTAACTGCTTTAAGACAATCAGACTGTTGGATTGGAAAAATAATTGAGGTATTGCACTTGAATCTCCTGACAACTTAGCGCTTACTTTTGTGATTGATTTTGTGATCAGTAGTCACCTGTTTCTTTCGGTTTATTTACCTGGTTTTGCTTTCTTTGATATGGTTATCCAATCCAGCGTGCTGAAATACTTGATTATATCATTATCAATTGCAACATTCCTTTCAGGGTAAAGATAACCTTCTTTTCATTAGTGGTAGTTGACATGGCATTGCCTTTACGATACTTCAGCTGCCTTGTGATAATCAAGGAATAAAACTAAGTACATAGTTTATTTCTTTAGTTTTTTGTTTTGCTTAAAGTAAACTTGTTATTTGATTATTCTCAGTGTTATTAACTTCATCGGAGCATTGAAGATGAAAGAGTTTTGTTTTTCCTTGGAGTAGGACATCTGATTCGAAGATAAACCCCAGGATACTCCTCTGAAGTTCCCAAGCAAATCAAAAGGCAGAAAATATAATGGGAAACACAATGCAAAAACCCCAAGGAACAGAAGTAGAAGGAACAGAACAGTTGCAACAAGAAGAAGATTCAAACTTTACTTGTGAAATTTGCTCCGATCCTATGCTATCAACCAGAAATTTCAAGAATGGTATCGTGTGTAAACATCCATTCTGCTTGGATTGCATAACCAAATATATTGAAATAACAGTTGAGGAAACCTCTGGCTGCATTGAATGCCCTGGACTGAACTGCAAGCAACTGTTAGACCCTCTCTCATGCAGGCCTATCATCTCAAAACCAATATTTGAGAAATGGTGTGATCGTCTATGTGATTCAATGGTTTTAGGGTCTGAAAGTTGCTATTGCCCGTACCGAGATTGCTCAGTGTTGGTTTTGAATGAGTGTAAGGACAAGCTGAAAAAAATAAATTGTCCTAACTGCAAGAAAAATTTCTGTTTCCTATGCAAGATTCCTTGGCATACAGGATATCGGTGCAGTGAGAGCAGACATCTAAGAGATAGGAATGACATTCTGGCTGGTGAGTTGATTGAAGAGAAAAAGTGGACTAGATGTTATAATTGTAGTCACTCTGTTGAGCGAGTTAGTGGTTGCAGAGATATAAAATGCAGGTGTGCTCTCTCTCTGTGGAAATTTTTTCTTTCTTTCAGTAACATTTTATTTTGACAATAGATTGTTATTGTTTGGATTATGCAACACAGTTTCCAAGATCATAATATATGAGAAAATAATATAGAGCAACATTGTACTATCGTTTAATGCTCATCAAAAGATGTTATAATGGCTGAAAACAATTATATTTTTCAAAATTAGAAAAAGTAATGATTCGATCTGTTAATTTGGTTAAACTGGAGTCAAGGAGTATATTAGCTAACTTATCTGAGAACTTTTATGCTTGAATGACAAAGTTCTATTCAGTCTTTCTCTCAGCTCTCAAATATAGTTGAATTCAAAATGTGGGGTTGAAGGTTTTCTCCATTCAAAATGAATTCAAAGATAGAATGGAGCTATACACGAGGTAGATTGTATATTTCTGATTTATTTTGATTATTAATGCAGATGCGGTTTTCGGTTTTGCCATCAATGTGGAGGACCATTCCATTCTGGCCTTTGTAAGCACAAGCGCTGTGGATATGTTCTTTGCAATCTTTTCATTTTTCGATGTTATTAGCTTTCTGCTATTTTGTTTTTTTTTGAAATACATTCCCTCCCATTAAGAAAAGGTAGACTCACAGTTGCACAGGCCATGCCCAAAAAAAAAAAGGTTGTAAATGACGTTTAAGAAAATAGGTTGTAAGAAAAAGGTTGTAAATGATGTTCTTCTCGAACAAAATATAATAATAAAGGAATAGTTTGTTCAATGGTTGTGTTGCTGCTTACCACTGTTAGGAAGACTTGTTGATAATTAGTGTTGAAAAGGCATAGCCAAAGTGCAGCAGAAAGGCCAAAGAAGACTAAAACAAGATCGTTAGCGAAGAAGGCACCAATAAGACAAAACAGGCGAAAGAATGAAAACAAGAGCTAGAGGAAGCATAGTTGACCCAGAAAGCAATGAAGCCAGATACCCTTGGAAGACAGGAATGATAATGCGGTAACTGACAGTAGCAGGCCAAAACCAAAAATTTGTCATAACCTCAGAAACGCAGCAGATACGAAAAAAAAAAAAAAAACTAGCACCCCAAGCAACAGAGTTGAATCCCCGTAACAAGATTAGCATCAGCAGAAATGTTTGGCCCGCAGAAGATATGATCAAAACTGATATCAGCCAAAAAACACTTTCAAGCATAAATTGAAATCCATCACCGATTTTCCTCAGGTAAGCAAGTACTGGTTAGTTCAATGGCGTCAGGAGATGAACAACAATGACATTCCAGGTGCCCTCTTCACTTATTTCTACAGTGAAAGTTCTATTTTGTTGATCGGTTACATGCAAATATCCAATCATTCTAATTTGTGTTTGCCATGTATGTCCCCTATTATATTTCATTGTTGGTTGAAATTATTTTACACGCTTTTACTTGTGAGATTTGCACAGAACCTGGATTGCCAAATGAATATTTTGTCAACTAAAATTATTGTACACACTCTTTTTTGCCGAAAATGCATTGCCAAATACATAGAAGTCAAAAGTCCTGGACAACAGTACAGCAAATATAAAATGCCCTGGATTGGAATGTGGACACCTTTTGGACCCTGTCTCCTGCAAGCCTATCATCATCTCTCCAGCTTTGTTTGTGAAATGGTCTGATCTCTTGTGCGAGACTCACGTTTTAAAGTGGGGTAGAACCTATTGCCCTTATAGGGTTTGTTCAGAATTGATTGTGAATGAAAGTGGTGGAACTGTGAAGAAATCAAAGTGGCCAAATTTTAGCAAAGACTTCTGCTTTCAGTGTGGGGTTGAATGGTATGCTGGTTATCGGTGCGATGAGATTGAAGGAACAAGAGATATGAATGATGTTCTCTTGAGGCAGCCTGCAAAAAATAAGAAGTGGCCAGCTTGTCCTTGTTGCGGTCGCTGTGTTGAGCTTGATGGAGGCTGTGCTGTCATGACTTGCAGGTTTGTGATCCCTCTAAGATAAATCGCAGTGCTCCATATTTTGTTGCTTTGATTTAATTACATCTCTTTGTTTATTTGTAATTATAGACAATAAATTTTACTAATATTACCATATATTGATAAAGATTTGACAGTAAAATGTTTCACTTATTTTTTTCCCGTCTTTTATTTCTCTTATGGAACCAAATGAAATATTTCACTTTCTTTCACTTAATTCCTTTTCTTTTTCATTTATACAAAAATCAATATTTTAAAATTCAAACAGTTTTCACTTGAAATTACAAGCAGATTGATCAACCGTGTACTCGTCTGTTGAGAGACTTGTGTCTTCTGATGAATCTCAAAATCCCACCACAGTGAGATTTGAGGAAGTAAACTTATTTTGTACAAAAGGAAAACAATTAAGAGCATGCATGACGAGCTTTTATCAATTTTGAATGCAGATGCAAGACGAAATTTTGCTATCGTTGAGGAACAAGACTCTCAACCGGTTATCATCCCTGTAGGAAAACAGAAGCCATTCGAACGTGCTGTTTTGTATTTTTGGTTGCTCCGGCGTATCCTCCGGCCCCTTCCAGATCAAGAGACTAATCTCTTTCATGGTATCGACAAGCACCTTAAAGCAGGTTCCACAACAACCAACAAGGCTTCAAAGCGTGTTCGCCACATGAGGAGAACTGGCCTCTTGCTACTAGACGAAACCCTCGTTCGTAAACAGATAGACGATTGAGTTTCTAACAATCTCATTTCACGAGTATTTAGAATAGGTTTTGTGCTTTCTTACATTATAAAGTAAAAAATTACTTTTTTTATATATAAAAGACTCGATAATGAAAAATAACACTCATATGTCTACAACACTACTTCCATGATATTATACAATAAAAAGGAAAATTATTTTAAATTCACTATTTTTTTGGATTTTCTGGCTTATTTTCAATGGTTTTAGTCCCAACATCGCGAAATATTTCATTCTGACAATTGCTTTTCCAAAAAGTATTCATCGAGTATGGCAATGGCTGTTTTGTCATTACATGAAGGTATATGATCTCTTCTCTCTATAGAATAAAATCAGACTAATTTTTTGTTCTTGTTTTTGTTCTTGGTATCTTAATTACTTCTCTTTCTTTCCATTGTTTCGTTAGAGTTTGGATTTTTTGTATTTAAAATTATGTTTTAAAATTGTATTTGACATGAAAAAATATTAAATTTGTATTTTTTTAATGTATTTTTTTTATGATTTTGATGGGTTGATGTTAAAAATAAAAAGAAATTAAAATTTTTATTTAAATATATTATCGAAAAAAAATTAAAAATATTTTATATCATAATATTAATAAGAGGGGAAAAAATCCTGGCACAATTATATCTCCTAATGAGGTTTTAAGTAATTAATTACCTAAACAGTTGAACCTATCCTATCCCATCTCTACAACAGTATGTCAAATCTATTTGATAGATGGTCTTACCTCTGCCTAGATTAGAGAGGTAGATTTATCCGATTTCTGTCTTTAATATTGAGTTGAGTGTTTTCGCATCTTTTTTTTTTTTTTTATGAAAATGAAGCCGAAAATATAATTTTGCTTGTGCTATATGTATTGATCAGAATCCGATGTGAAATCTGGAAACCGAGAGAGGGCCAAAGGTGTAAAAAAATCAATTTAATTTAAAATTTTAAAGTTATTCAATATATGATTTATATTATTTTATAATATATATTCATAAATAAAAATTCTTTAAACTTAAAACTTGTATAGGCTCACGCTATTTTATGCTTAGTTTTTATCAAATAAATAGAGATGGTGAAATTCGAATTCGTGACTACTTAGTCATTAAGGTTCTGATATTATGTTAAAAAACCAATTCAACATAAAAATTTAAACTATTAATTAGGTTCCACGATATGATTTATATTATTTTCTAAAATGTCAAAAAACTAATTTAACCCAAAAGTTTAAACTGATAAATAAGATCTTAAGATATGATCTATATTATTCTATAACACATCTCCTCAAGTGAAAGCTCTTTAAACTTAAAACTTGCATAGGTTCACGCTATCTTATGCTTAATTTTTATCAAATAAATAGGGATGATGAAATTCAAATTCGTGACTATTTGATTATCAAAGTTCTGATATCATGTTAAAGAACCAATTCAACTTAAAAGTTTAAACAATTAGATTAGATTCCAAGATATGATTTATATTATTCTTTAATAAATCAAAAAATCAATTCAACCCAAAAATTTAAATTAATAGATAAGGTTTCAAGATATGATTTATATTATTCTAAAAAGATATACATATAAGATGAAGAGTCATGTACTTTACTACACACCCCCCTCCCTCCTAATTCTTGGGCTATATTCTGGCCTAGATATTTGTTATTTTTTAAATTTATTTTAAATTATATAATTTAGATCTTTTTAAATTTTAAAAAATTAATTTTGATATAAAAATATTTTTTGTATTATTTTCAGTTTATTTATGTTTGACATTTTTTTTATTATGATATTTTTTTTTTAATTCCACCATTAACTAAGAAATTTAAAGTAATAAATCTTAAATCAGGATTAAATTGTCTGAAATTAAATTTTAAAGATAAAAATGAATTACCAAAAAGTATATAGTTGGTCCACAATGTTATGTGAGTTCACTGACAGTGCTAACTACATTTAAAATCCCACACATATTAGTTTCTTACTTAATAATAATAATAATTTCAAGAGAGTATGTCATAAGCCATACATTGTTAGATATTCTTTTCTAGGGGACCACTTTGGTGGTTTGATCATATCCTAGATGAGTGTACAAAAGCAAGTGGATAAATGTAGTTTAGGGTGTGTTTGATGCATGGTTGGTAATGGTTTTTTTTTTAAAATTTTTTTTAAAAAATTTAAATTATTTTAATCTACTTATATTGAAAATAAATTTTTAAAAATATAAAAAATATTTTTAAAATAATCTCCATCAGTAGATCAATCACTCATTTAATACATGTCCCTCTAGAAAATAAAAAGGAAATAATTGTTAACCTTCAAAGAAAACTTAATTGTCAGGTTTTAAATTTATTTTTTAATAATTACGAGTTTGAGTTCTTTTAAATCTATTAAAAATTTACATTATCGTTAATTTTAGAACTCATATAATAAATCAAGATATACATAAGTTGTCCTGAATATTACATTAATAAAAGAAATAATTGTTGCCTAATTATCAAAACAAATAAAACTTATTATAAATAAACTCAATCCCCAGAAATCATTTATTCTTCAGCTTCCTTCTCTACCTTTTAATACAGTTAACGAATTGAAGGCAACAAAATGGATGCCTCATCGTCCTCTTTCCTCTCTGCAATACAAACTTCAAAGCTCCTCACCGGTACCATGGCAATGACCATTCCTAAATCTGCTGTCACAACCACACCATCATTTCTATCTCGTCATCTTCCTTCCCTCAATGTATCATCAGTTAGAATTGAAGAGAAACCCCAGAACTCAACTACAAGACCTACCACCAGCCGAACTTCACGCCATGCATCATCAACAACAACCTTGCCTGCTGCAACAAAACCAACACCATCAACAAGGAAATCTCCTGCAAATGATAGACGAGTTGTAGAGCCAAACCAGCTCACCATGATGTTTAATGTATTGGAAGGCGTCATCAACAACTTCATAGACCCTCCGCTTCGGCAATCAGTTGATCCTAGATATGTACTTAGTGATAACTTTGCTCCAGTTGATGAACTTCCTCCAACTGAGTGTGAGGTAATCCATGGATCTCTACCATCATGCCTTGATGGTGCATACATCCGCAATGGCCCTAATCCTCAGTACCTCCCTCGAGGACCTTACCATTTATTTGATGGTGATGGCATGCTTCACTCCATCAGGATCTCCCAGGGGAAAGCCACTCTCTGCAGTCGCTACGTCAAGACTTACAAATATACCATGGAGCGTGATGCTGGGGCTCCACTTCTTCCAAATGTGTTCTCTGGATTCAATGGACTTGCTGCCTCCGCAGCTCGCGGTGCTCTCTCTGCTGCTCGAATTCTGGCTGGTCAATTTAATCCAGCCAATGGTATTGGTCTGGCAAACACTAGCTTGGCGTATTTTGGCAACCGACTCTACGCATTTGGCGAGTCGGATCTACCTTATGCTGTGCGTTTGACATCAAATGGAGACATAGAGACGCTGGGTCGTCATGATTTTGATGGAAAGCTGCTGATGAGCATGACTGCTCACCCCAAGGTAGACTTGGAGACAGGGGAGGCCTTCGCTTTCAGATATGGTCCCGTCCCTCCATTTCTAACGTACTTTCACTTCGATGGAAATGGAAATAAACAACCAGATGTGCCCATATTTTCCATGACGAGACCTTCTTTCCTCCATGACTTTGGAATTAGCAGCAAATATGCTATATTTGCCGACATACAGATTGGGATGAACCCCATGGAAATGATATTTGGAGGGGGCTCACCTGTGGGTTCGGACCCAGCAAAAGTATCCAGGCTTGGAATCATCCCTCGATACGCAACGGATGAGTCAGAGATGAAATGGTTCGATGTGCCAGGGTTCAACATCATACACGCTATCAACGCATGGGATGAGGAGGATGCCGTAGTCATATTAGCACCAAACATTTTATCAGTAGAACACACAATGGAGCGACTGGACCTAATCCATGCCTTGGTTGAGAAAGTGAGAATAGACTTGAAAACAGGCATAGTTACAAGAAACCCGGTTTCAGCTAGAAACCTGGACTTTGGTATGATTAACCCAGCTTATTTAGGGAAAAAGAACAGATTCGTGTACGCAGCAATTGGTGACCCTATGCCAAAGATATCAGGGGTGGTGAAGCTGGATGTGTCCAAAGGAGAGCGGCAGGAATGCACGGTGGCTAGCAGGATATTTGGGCCAAGATGCTATGGTGGTGAGCCTTTCTTTGTAGCAAGGGAGCCTGAGAATCCAGAGGCAGAGGAAGATGATGGGTACGTGGTGTCATATGTTCATGATGAGATAGCAGGAGAGTCCAAGTTCTTGGTGATGGATGCAAAATCACCAGGGCTTGATATTGTGGCTGCCGTAAGGTTACCTCGGCGGGTTCCTTACGGCTTCCATGGACTTTTTGTGAAGGAAAGTGACCTGAAAAAGCTCTAGCTAGCAACCAGAAGCAGGCTGCAGGACATACGGTAGTTACTTTTACGTGAAAAACACTAAATGCATATGGATTGAAATTACAAACAATCTTCAGCACAGGATTAAACTGTATGCAATGGGTACCCACAATGTCACATGTAAAGTTTGATCATAATTACCTAAGAACCCGCTTGTTATCTTTCAAGTTCGGATAAAATTATAGATTCTAATTACTGTTATCAATATTATCAATAAATTTTACAAGTTTTTGTTTCATTGAATTGTAGTGAAAAAAAAAAACGATTATCATGAAAAATCTCAAGCAAATCAAGCACCACCAATTCCAAACTGCGTTTGTTTTCACGTTTGGTGATGTTTGGATATCAATCAGTGGTGCCAATGTCGAGAAAGCAATAATTTCAGTGGCTGTGTTAATTTCTCAAGCCTCTTCTTTTTTCCATTCTAGTTTTCTTCGAATAGATAAATACACGCAATATAATCTATTTTTTTGTATTGTTCTTTCATCAAAATTTTAAATCTGTATTCCCAAGTAAGATATGATGATGATGCGACGTTTAACAAAGCAAAGGAAATTGATACGCACAAACATCTTCAGAAAGAAACACGATATACCCTCAGGGGTGTGCAAATTTCTCAATTCTCCATTATTGATGGCCATGGAACTATAAAATGAGATAAATAATGTTCTGTATCGTATTATATAAGATTTTTTTTAAAAAATATTTTTTATTTAAAAATAAATTAAAATAATATTTTCAGATTTTTTTTTTATTTTTAATATCACAATATTAAAATGATTCCAAAATACTAAAAACATTATCAATTTAAACGCATCAAAAATGAAAAAGAAAAACAAAATAATATAGAATTGAGAATTTTTGCTAAATAAAAGAAAAGATAATTAGAAAATGAAAGCTAAAATTCTGAAAAATGAATAATCTTGAACAATTCCAAAATTTTTCTCGACATATCTCACCTCTCTATAACTACTTTAGATTTCAATAACCAAAATAGAGTATTTCTATAGAATAATGTTTTCAAGTTAGTGATCACCGACCATCTTTTGTTTTATAAGAGGTGACCATGCAATTTAGGCTAGGTAATGTATATGTAACCTCAATGAATCGAGTATAGAGTTTGAATCACGAGGGCAAGCTCTTTGAAGAAATGGGGATGTGCGAACTATCTACTATATACTTTTTAGTAAAGAAATTATTGTTGCTAATGTTTTTTTTTTCAGAAAAAAATTAAACTACGTAGAAATTGATTCAATGCGACTCGGTTGATTTTTGTAAATCTAATAAAAGCAATATGGATAACCCATAAAAATATAGCTTGACTAAAAAAATAATTTCAAGATAATATCTTTTTTTAATATTAAGATAACAATATATTAGATTGACATGAGTCAACCCGGGTTATAAGATTATGATAACCCTATGGAAAGTAAATTAAAATAAATTATGAAGTCTAATTCTCAATCGACTCAATGTTGAAGGACAAAATTAAAAAAAAAACCAATTAAAAAAAACCTAAAAAAGACCCGAGATAACCCGTAAAACTTGCAATCTGGGTCATAAGACCAAGATAACCCCATAGAAAGAAGATTGAAACAAATTATGAAATCTGATTCTCAATCAGCTTAATGTTAAACAAAAATGATCTGATTCAATCCGCCAAACTTATGACTCGGGTTATAAGATTGTGATAACTTTATAGAAAAAAATTAAAAAAATGACTTGATTTAACCCGTGTTAACCTGCAAAATTTACGACTTTGGTCAAAAGACTGAGATAACCCTATAAAGAGAAAATGAAAACAAATTATGAAGTTCAATTCTTAATCGGTCCTATCGGACCCAATGTTTAACGATGAAATTTGTAAAAAAAAAATAATTAAAAAAATAACACAAAAAATAAGCCAAGTTAACCAATTAAGCATTATTCTCGGGTCATGAGATTGAAATAACCTAATAAAAAGTAAACTGAACAAATCATGAAGTCTAATTTCCAACGAAACACAATATTAAATGATAAAATTAGAAAAAAAAAAAGTCAATTAAAAAAAACTGAGTCAACTAGGTTAACCTGCTAAACTCGCGATCCTAGTTATAAGACAATGACAACTCAATAAAAAGCAAATTCAAAGTTGAAGACCCATAACTCGGGTCATGAGACCGAGATAACCTGTTAGAAAAAAAAATTTAAAAAAACAACCCGATTTAACCGGAGTTAACATACCAAAAAACATGTGATCATGATCATAAGACCAAGATATTTTTATAAAAAATAAATTAAAAAAATTATAAAGCTCAATTTCTAACATGTGAATGATAAAATTGAAATAAAATCTTTTTTTTTCAGTTTTTTTTATTAGTGGCAAAAAATTAGTGAAGAAAACAAAGCAATGAGGCAAATATCTACAAGTGGTTGAACATAGAAAGAATGGAAGTGATCGTGTGTTGTTTATCCATATTTGATTCTTACGCATGTAACACTATGACACTGCCATGTTGAAGTGTTTGTTTGGTATTGTGTTTGTAACTGTGTTTCATCAAATTTTAATTTTTTTGTTTTGCTAAAATTGAGTGCGGTTTGTACTTTTTGGATCGTTTTGATATGCTGATGTCAAAAATGATTTTTAAAAAATAAAAAAACATCATTGGCATATATTTCGATACAAAAAGTTATTTGAAAAACAACCATAACTACACTGCCAAATGAAAAAGAGCCAGCCAACCATTGCCCCCCTAGGTGATATTGTAGGCTCCTCACATGTGAAGTCCTGCGAGGTTGTTGCTTTAATGGACATTGATCTTGACATATTCCTCCCTTGTGGTTATAAACCATGGCCAAGAACCTGTCAGCTTCTTCTGATTTTATTAATTGAAAAATTCTTAAACCACGTATAAAAAATCTCAAATTTTATTTAAAAAATTAATGATTATAAAATTATTATTATTTTTTTCAGTGTTTATACATTGATATTAAAAATAATTTTTAAAATATAAAAAAAATATTATTTTAATATATATTTTTTAAAAAATTTTAAAATATAACCGTTACTGTACTTTTAAATAATTGACTTCGACTGTTGAAGCATATAAAATACAGGTATATATAGCATTTTAGAGATATATAGAAAAGGTAATTAGTGTTAGCTTTGCTGACTTCTTACGCCATGAGATTCCTTATCCTCGCTCTACTGCATTCTTTGTTGGACATGTGTAATGGCAGTTTCAACGTTGCTTTCAAACATTAATTTCTGATAGCCTGTTTTGTTTTGTGTTTGTGATAATTGTTTTTTTTTTATTTAAGAATTTATTGAAATAATTTATTTTTTTAGAATTTTATTTTGATATTATCGGATTAAAATAATCTAAAAATGTAAAAATAAATTAATTTAAAGTAAAAAATAAATTTTAATATTTTACAAAAATACTTTCACACTACAAAAACAAATTCAAATTCAAATAAGATTTTATTTGATTTTCGATGTCATTTAAAAAAATTAAAAATAAAAAAAATTTAAATCCAAATAAATCTTTTTTATATTTTCGAATTATTTTAATATGCTAATAGCAAAATTAATTTTTTAAAAAATATTATTTTAATATATTTTAAGCGAAAAATATTTTGAAAAGCCATCATTACTTCACTTTCAAACACTACTAACATGAATTGCTAGAATCCCAGAAAAGTGCTAGAATCCCAGAAAAGAATAGGGAGAAACGCAGTGATCAAACTAAATAATAGAGAGAAATAGCTGCATAATTAAAAGGAATAAAAAAAAAACATATCCTGGCCGATCAGGGCGAAAGATTACACATTTTGAAGCAAAGAAACAGGAAACGCAAAAGAAATTTAGGAACTGGTCAAGCATGGGAAGCTATAGCAGATTCAAGATATAGATTGAAAAAAATCGGCATGCTCGAGACCAGGCAGTCAGGGTTAGGCCTGCAGGCCAAATTTTCATGCCTAGGCCACTCATTGTTAGCAGGGTCTGGTCGGGCTGACCAGGTAGCTCGGCCCATGACCACGTTTAAACCTGATTGACCGTTGAAAATAAACCCTTAAAACACAGGAGGTTTTAGGGACACGGATCCTCTTTGTCTAGCTCCGTGGTTCGCTCATATCTGTGAGCAAGTGGTTTTCTCCCTCCCTCACAGAGACGGTCTTGGCTTGGAGCATCTAGTTGTTGGCTAAAGCACATTTGAGTTCTTCAAGTGTACTTCAATATTTCACTCTTGATCCTAAACTTTCAGAAGTAGCAATTGGACCCTAATGATGGTCGAATCCTGTCAATTTACTGAATCCATTTAAATTTCTGACAATATATAGACAAAGAACAATGAAGCGACAATAGGAGATGGTAATGTAGCGATCAATTTCTCCGCCCATGTTGTCGTTTTGCTTCCTCTTCATTTCATTAGGCATTTTGGACTAAAATTCAAATCCAAATTAA